>ERZ824575.64-NODE-64-length-141094-cov-13.163848_pt1 | contig 141094 bp, 128 predicted proteins | sample MGYA00519470_ERZ824575 | MGnify/ENA primary metagenome ERZ824575 (study PRJEB31778, sample SAMEA3449170) | human gut metagenome | biome: human gut; feature: human-associated habitat; material: faeces | place: United Kingdom | collected 2010/2012 ... | reverse complement strand
CGTGAAACGGCGTAACAACTCCGGCAGTCGATGAAAACGGCAGCATCAATATCAGTGCTCCGATCAGAATAACCCCGGCAAAGCCCAAAACGATCAGCTTAAAGGATGACAGTCGCTTTTTTCTATGTGTAATTTCAGACATATATACTTCTCCTGTTTTTGTTTGTTTACAAAGAGTATATTATGAAATATAAAAAAACGGTGTAATGATCCGGTGTACTGTATTAAGATTGCATTAAGGCGCTCATTCTTTGAAAAAACAGCGCAGAGTATAGCAAACGCTGAAGGCCTTGAAGCCCTCGGCTTTGACAAAGACACCGCCGAAGGTGCTATATCCATTCTGACAGAACTTGGCATCATATCATGATCAGACACTCGAATAAAATACCCCATATAATTTCTGGAAATAAAAAATTTCAGAATTATATGGGACATTTTATGTCTGTTCTATATTTCTACTAATAAATTATTCACACAAACATATATATCATAGATAATCATACACTTTACAAAAGTCCCTTAACGTCCTCCGCGATCATCTCTGCATCAAGACGATTATCCTTAAGAACCTCTTCGACATCGTACCTGTCAAGGAATTCCTTCTTAAGACCATAATTCAGCACCTTCATATCTGAATCGCCATAGAATCTTGCAATCTTCTCACCGAATCCGCCGTCCAGTATACCATCCTCGATGGTGACGACAACTGAGTGGTCTGCCTTGAGGCTTTCAAGAAGTTCCTCATCGAGACCTGTGATATAGTAAGGATTGATGACAGTGGCATCTATACCAAGCTCGCTCTTCATCTCGTCTGCTGCAGCATTTGCCAGACTGTAGAAGGTTCCAAGGCCGAGTAGGGCAACCTTACTTCCCTTCTGTGTCACCTCATATTTATTCAGATCTCCAAAGTTCTTCGTCACAGGGCTTCCACTTACCATTGCACCGCCTGGGAGCTTGATGGCCACAGGATGCTCATTCTGCTCTATGCTCCAGTCAAGCATAGCAATATACTCTTCCTTTGTTGTCGGAGCAAGATATACAAGATTCGGGATATTTGAAAGCATAGGGATATCCTGAAATCCCAGATGTGTCACATCATTCATTCCATATACAGATCCTGCAAATGTCACTATAGTGGCTGCATTGTTGTTGATACAGAGATCCTGAGATATCTGGTCAAATGTTCTCTGCACAAATGAGCTGTACACACCGAACACTGGTTTTCCGCCGCCTGCTGCAATTCCCGACGCAAGTGCCACCGCTGTCTCCTCTGCGATTCCCACGTCGACAAACTGCTTTCCGGCCTCACGTCTCTTATCCTCTGTAAATCCTATAACTGTCGGTGTTCCCGCTGTGATGGCAACGACCTTTGGATCCTTCTTCATCTTGTCAAGCAGGTAATCACAGGACACGCTTGAGTAGTCCTCCTCGTCACCTTCAAATAACGATCTTCCTGTCTCTATGTCAAATGGTCCGCTGTAGTGCCACTGCTCCTTGTGCTCCTCAGCTGGGGCATAACCCTTTCCCTTGAGGGTTCTGATGTGGACCACAACAGGCTTCTTTGAATCTTTTATCTTCTGGAATGTGTCTATGAGGGCTGCCACATCATTGCCTTCATGCACGTAATAATAATCAAGTCCCATGGCGCGGAACAGATTGCACTCTGCTGTTCCATTAGTGTCTCTGAGTAATCTGAGATTTGTATAGAGTCCTCCGTGGTTCTCGGCTATGGACATATCGTTGTCATTTACAACTATGATGAGGTTGCCATCCAGCTCTTTAGCGTAATCAAGTCCTTCAAGGGCCTCTCCTCCTGACAGGGAGCCATCACCTATCACCGCTATCACATTTCCCTCTGCGCCCTGAAGGTCCCTTGCCTTTGCAAGACCTGCAGCCAGACTGATGGATGTTGAGGTATGTCCAACCGTGAAGAAGTCGTGCTCGCTCTCATGCGGGTTGCTGTAACCAGTCACATCATCATAGTGCTCCTCATAGAGGTATGCATCCTTTCTTCCTGTGAGCATCTTATGAGGATAGCTCTGGTGGGACACGTCATACACAATCTTATCCTTTGGTGATTCAAATACATAGTGAAGTGCTATGGTTGCCTCCACCATACCAAAGTTCGGTCCAAAATGTCCGCCGTGCTTGCTGGCTCTGATGAGAAGTGCATGTCTCATCTCGTCTGCAAGTGTTCTCATCTCGTCTACTGTCAGTTTCTTTACATCCTGTGGTCCATTAATATTTTCAATATACATTTTTATTTATCCTCCTGTTTTTACATGGTGCATTCGCCATCGGTAATTTTCCCGTCCCATACAAGCTTGCCGGTCTTCACGGCCTCCTCATATTTGGATATCTTGTAATGTAATCTATCCATGGTGGCTTCGATCTGTTTTCTCTGCTCCTCAAGCTTCTCATACTGCTCCTTAAGGAGATCCAGCCTCGCGCCAAATGTAGCATCTCCCATCTGGAACAGTTTTACATATTCAATAAGCGCCTCTATCGGAACACCAGCATTTCTCATACATACAGTGTGTTCAACCCAATCGACATCCTTTTCCTGATAATCCCTGTTGCCACTGGCATTTCTCGCTACAGGAGGGATAAGCCCGACCCTCTCGTAATACCTGAGCGTATCAGCGGTGATATCAAACTTTTCACTTACCTCTTTGATAGTCATATTGCCACCTCTTTCCTAATTTCAAGAAAACCTTTCTATTTATAGCTATATGCACTCACACAATACCTATATGTTACATTGAATATATCACTTGGAGTTCACTCTAAGTCAACCCCCAATTTTCACCCCTTATGGGGACGGAGGTGCCTGACCCCATACAGAATATAAAAGAGGCGGGCAACGTAGTTACCGCTGTCCGCCTTTATATACATAAATATGTAAATTTTTATGCTACGCACTGATTCCAACTGTCGAGCAGATGTTTACTGCAATGATATCATCCACTGTTACTCCAAAGATGGTGGCCAGAATGATCAGGTTATCTACGGTTGGCATAGCCATACCTTTCTGCCACTTGTATATCGCATTTGGAGTGGCAAATCCAAATATATCCTGCAGATCCTTTACAGAAAGACCTGCATTCTGTCTAAGCTTCACAATATTTCTGCCTGTTCCTGTCATGTCAATTGTTGGTACATTACACATAATACTTCCCTCCTAAAATTCTCATCTCATCTGCATTGCTACAATTGTGGACCGCGCAGAGCGCATCCCCTGGCGCTCCTAACGATCTGACACATACAATCTCTGCCATGTCTCTCCCTTTCTTTTATCTCTTAGTTCTGGCAGATTTCTTCTTCACAAAGACGAGTTCAAAAACACAAAAACGCCCATCTACATGAATACTTATATAATACTCACATAGATGGACGTTTTTTTGTACATCATGATTCCAATCTATAAATGCTGATAGATCTGGCTGATCTCAGTCTATCGAAACCTATTTGATCTGTTATGTATTTGCTCAGATCATTCAGGTCAGCATATTTGTATGATCATGTTCCGTACGCTCTCGCCCTGCACCATATGAGTACATATGTTCACGCAGCTTATCATCTGTATGTAAAGTATTCCCTGCCACATCACTATTAAACTCTCGGGTTATGTATTTAGCGAAAACTATACTTGACATGATTCTTTCCTTTCCTGACTATCCCTTCCGGGTTCCTTTTCATAAGTCATTTTTTATTGGTGTGTCCTGATTTTCTTCTTTTATTTGACCACCTAAACTGTACTCTACCACAAATATAATTATTTGTCATTACACCGCTGGTATAAAATTATTTTATCCCCGGATCGACCTTTATCCCCAGCTGCTTCAAGCTCCCTCTCTATCCAGGTCATGATAACATCCACCAGATACTCCTGCTGTCTTGGGCCAAGCTCCACTCCCGGGGCAAATGTATGCCACTTACGTATGCATTCCCGGCAGCATGTAGCCGTCGCATGCTGTGCCACAAACACCGGGTGTCCACGCATGGGAGTCTGCTTTCCGTCATTTGGTATGAATGCCGGAGCTTCCCTCTGCGCTATGAAATCCCGTGCATGCTGTCTTATGGTATCCAGCCCCTTTTCATGTATATAGTCGATATCTTTCTGTGTCAAATGAAATCCACTGCGAAATTTCGACCTTCCCAGACGCTCAAAAAGCCGGGCGTACCATTCTTCCTTTGTCAACCCTATCATCTCCATGTAATTCTATAACAGAAAGTCTCTACAACTCTTCATCATTTCTCACAGAAAAATTCTATCTCCTCGCCAAGCGGTCCATGACAGAACGCGATCCTTGCCGGAAACCTTGGATCCGACTGGATCTCTATGTCCTTTGGCTCCACAAACACCTCATATCCTGCCTTTCTCACTGCCGAAACACAGGCATCCACATCCTCTGCAGCAAATGCAAAATGTCTTATATTTCCCTGCGGAAGCGGTGACTCACCATCCTCAAACACCTCGATGATGCCATCTCCAGTGTCAAACATGATCCCGCCATCCCATTTTCTCGCAACTGAAAGTCCCAATATATCACCATAAAACTCTGCTACATTCTTATACTCTTCGCTGCAGCAGCACTTAAGTGCCACATGATGTATTCCTTTTATAAGCGCCATCGTATTGCCTCCTTATGAAAACTGATTCTAAAAGCTGATTGAACCTTTATGATTAATATATATCTAATCCGTGCATTTTCCAAGTTCATTGTTCACTATCTCACGAATCTCATATAAAAACCTCTCATATAAAAATTTGTTGAAAAAGTCCACAAAAAAGCTCTTGCTACTCGTATATATATTGAGAGTTAACGATATACCAGTTACAATAAATCATCGGGACGATACGATGGGCTTTACAATAAGGAGGTTTCAACTATGAAAAAACGAATGACAGCTTTACTACTCAGCGCCTGTATGTGTGCAGGTCTTGCCGGCTGCGGCACAAATACACCGGGGAATAATCCTGGTCACACAAAACCTGATTCGTCAGTCACTTCACTCACTGACAACATCTCTGTGACTTCGGTCAAAACGGATATAACATCATTTGACCAGCTAAAGAACGGAATCAATGAATTCTCTATGAATATGTATTCTGCTCTTCCTGCTGATAAGAACATATTTTACTCGCCTTACAGCATTGCAAGTGCAATGTCCATGCTGGATGTAGGTGCAGACGGCGCAACCAAAAAAGAGCTCGAGAATGCTCTCGGCATAACAGACCTTGATGAGTGGAATGATGAGATGAAGGCATATCTGTCAAAGAACTGGTCACAGAATACATTTGTCAACACAGCAAATTCAGTATGGATGAACAAGGATACATCCTGGTCAGCTGACATAGAAAAGGATTTCCTTACACCTGCCAAAGATTACTACTCAGGTGAGGTGTATGAAGCAGACTTCAACGGTCAGCCGGACAAAGTTGTACAGAATGTCAACAATTGGGTCAGCACAAACACTAACAAGATGATCCCTGAAATCTTAAAGGAGATTCCTGGTGGAACCGTGATGATGCTCATAAACGCAGTTTATTTCGAGGGGAAATGGGATACTCCTTTTACCGAGGATAAAACTTTTCAGAGCAGCTTCTACGGAACCGACAAGGAAAGCGTTGTTGATATGATGCATCTCTACGGTGAGCACTTCACATACATGGACAACGGTGAGATCAAAGGAATCACTCTTCCATACGACGGCGACAATGTTGTCATGAAGGTGTTCATGCCAACCGCCGATGACGGAGACATAAATGAACTCTTTGACAAACTAAGCAACGAAGAAAAACAGAAGCTCATCGACTCTCTGGATAATGCCAACAACGTAGAGATCGATACACTCCAGCTCCCAAAATTCACAGATGAGCAGAGTATCGACGGTCTTGACGACATTCTGAAAAACATGGGAATCCAGTCGGCATATTCGGAGAGTGCTGACTTCTCCAAGATCGCCGATGGCATAGCCGTTTCATCAGTCAACCACAAAGCAAAGGTGATCGTGGACGAGAACGGAACCAAGGCCGCAGCAGAGACAGACATCATGATCAAGGAAACAGCAATGATGCCAAGTGAGGAAACATATAACTTTATTGTGGACAAGCCATTTGTGTATGTGATTGAAGATCAGAGCACTGGCATGATCCTGTTCATGGGCAGGGTGAATTCGCTGTAATTTTTGACTATCGACACATACCAGGACTTGCTTCAGCAGCTTTTACTCGCAAAGGAATGGAACATTTTCACTTTTCTTTGCGAATATCAAAAAAGCACACAAGATCTCAAAATCTTGTGTGCTTTTTTCTATAGACCCGCTATTCCGACTTTCTCTCTGAATTCTCATTGGATTCTGTCGTGTCACCTGTTTCTCTGAGATTCTTCTCCCGTATATACTGGATTGCCTCTTTTATGGCTGCTTCCTCCTCATCCTTTGCTATCTTTCTTGCATAGGATACAGTCTTTACTAGGTTGGCTATGAGTATAATGGCAAGCGGAACAAGAATTATGGGTACAAATATAAGTGGGTTGGACACAAACCTCACTATCTTGCCAAGTATGAGCGATGACCACACCACTTTGCCAAGCAGATCTCTTGAGTCCACATCGTAACGATCCACCACATTATTGGCATCGCCCTTTGTAATATACCTGTAATTATTACCATCCGTCTCTATCGAGACAACTCTATGTGTATTTACCGCACCAGAAAGAGCCGAATCCGAGGAATAAAATGATATGACATCATTCTCATGTATGGATGCCGGATCTGTCTGCTTAACAATTGCCTAGTCTCCCCCATTTTTCAAATAATACAATATTGTATATCATAATGACGTATTATTATATGGGAAAATGTCAAGTATTCATGTATTAGTAATCTGTTTTTGTGCATATTGCAATATTGCATATGTGCACTATGTTCTACATTCTATCGGCTTTTTAAAACATCGAGCCTACTGAGCGGTTGTCACACGGCACCAGTCAAGTACAGCCGAGTAAGAAGCCATCACACTCTCATGCATCTTGCAGATCATATCCACATCAAGTTCTTTAACCGCATTCTCCAGCTTCTGCGCCTCATCGCCCAGCTCCATGGCTCCGATCGTTCTGGATGTACTTTTTACCGTATGTATCAGTATCCTGTAGCTATCCCAATCTTTTTCATCATAAGCCTTCTGTATCTCTGCGCGCTTGTCGTCAGCTGCATACATTGATATGATTTCTTTCAAAAAGTCTTCACTGCCCCCGCAGTATGTAAGACTTTTCTCGTGGTCAATGTGAACTTCTTTACAAGATATGTCTGAATCCTGTTTTGGAAACCCATCTCGAGTCATATTTTCACATTTTTCTACCGCGCAAGTCTCTTCCATAGCTTTATTCTGTTTTCCCATAACATCTGTTTTTTCGTCTACGGTTCCGGCACCCATTGTTGGGCTTTCCCGAGTTTCATCACATACCGCCAGATCTACCAGCTTATCCTCAGGTATATATCTCATCAGGATATCTTCCAGCACCTCCGGCTGCACCGGCTTGCTGATATAATCCTTAAATCCTTCCGCCAGATACATCTCTCTTGCACCCATGACAGCATTTGCAGTCATGACTATATATGTACTCCTGCCACACCGGCTGTCGCGCATGAGCATAGCACGGCGAAATGTCTCCATGCCATCCATCTCAGGCATCATGTGATCCATAAGGATGATATCATACCTGTACTTTTTTATAAACTCCAGACACTCGGCACCGCTGGCACAGGTCGAAACCTTCATACGTGTAGGCTTAAGCATCATCTTGACGACTTTCAGATTCATGACATTGTCATCCACAACAAGTACACTGACATCCGGGGCACACAATTTGCTCTTATACGTCTTTCTCTCCTTCATATACTGTCTGTGCCTGTCCTTAAAATCGCCTATTCTCTCATCGGACAGACGCTCCTGGCTGATTTTTACCACAAATGTAGTTCCATGTCCATATTTACTATGGCAGGTTATACTTCCACCCATCATTTCCACGAGGTGATATGTGATGGCCAGCCCAAGTCCTGTCCCCTCTATAGATCGGTTATTCGACAGATCAAGCCGCTCAAAATCTTTGAAAAGTCTCTCCTGATCTTCCTCTTTTATTCCGATTCCAGTATCACGAACAGCCATGACCAGTTCCACATTATGGGGATCTGCATCATGATCCTCCATATGGACGGTCACTCTGATCGAACCTTTCTTCGTATACTTCACAGCATTTCCAATAAGATTTATCAGGATCCGGCATATTCTGGCGGAATCGCCTTTCAGATCATTGTACAAAGTCTCCTGAACCTCGGCATCAAGCTCCAGATTCTTCTGTCTTGCTCTGGACTCCATAACGGACAACACATTGCTGAGCAGCTGGCTGAAATGATATTCCTCATTGACTATCTCCATCCTGCCCGATTCTATCTTGGAGAAATCCAGCACGTCCCTCACCAGATCTACCAGGATATCACTTGAGCTCTGTATATCCCTGGCACATTTCATGGTTTGTTCCTCGTGTGTCTCTCTCATTATTATCTCATTCATCCCCACTATGGTATTTAGCGGAGTCCTGATCTCATGGGACATATGCGCAAGGAACTCGGATTTGGCATGGTTCGCCACATCAGCATCATCCTTCGCCCTGGTAAGCTCCTCATTTATCTGCTCTATCTCCTCTAGTTTACACTTGTATACGGCATTCTGGAATCTCACTATGGATCCGATAACTATGCCGAATATTATGAGGCTCTGAAGCATGTCCACATACACACTTCTCTCATTTGCCAATGGGATCACCAGTTCTGGGTATTTATACGAGACTATGTAACATGCAAGCACCATTATGATCTGGACGGCCAGCATGACATAGCAAAACATGCCATCTATCAGAAGGAATGAGAATATCATGCCTAAGCCAAACCAGAAACCCATACCGCTGTACGCTCCGCCCGAGGTGAAGAACATCATCGGAAATGCCATCAAAGTTATAACAAAAACGATCACTATAGCACTCTGTCTCACCATCTTTTTTGCATTTGCAAGGTAAATGCATATGCCGAGCACAGCCAACGCGGTCAATATGGCAACATCTTGTATAAGTGGAGTTTTGATGATCAGGCTCGCTATAAAGCTGATGATCCCGCCAACGGCGCCTCCACCTGTAATTATATTAAATAGAAGCAGCTGCATGTCCGTATCATTGTTGAGCATCTTCTTCCAAGGTACAGCCTTTGAACTTTTTTTATCTGATTTCTCATTTACTATCTTCCCCAAAGTGTCCCCCCATCTGTATTTAACCGATAACTCCGTACAAGGTCTCAAGGAAAACTATTGGAAGGAACGGCTTCGTAATATAATCCTCAACCCCCATCTGTCTCGCTCTCTCTATCAGCTTATAATCCTTATAAGCTGTTACGAATATGACTGGTACGTCTGTGATCTTTCGTATCTCTTCCAGCGTCTGGAATCCATCCATGTCTGGCATCTCGATATCGAGCAATACCAGGTCTATCTGCTGATTTCCCACTATGTCTATGGCCTGCTTTCCGCTCTCAGCCGCAATGACCTTGTAGAGAGGCTCGTTTTTGCAGATATTCTCTATAAGTCTGATATTTATCTTCTCGTCATCTACAACGAGGATATTGCTGACCATCTTCTCGACCTGTCTCATGTGGTAGTCTTCATCCTCATCAATCATACTGAGCATGACTTCTGCAATATCCGGATCAAACTGACTGCCCTTGCCCTTCTCCATCTCATCGCGCACTATCTTCTGTGGCAGGGCGTATCTGTAGCTTCGGTTGGATGTCATGGCATCATAGCTGTCCGCCACCGCTATGATCCTTGCACACCTTGGTATATTTTCTCCCTTCAGCCCACTTGGATATCCTGTTCCATCGTACCTCTCGTGGTGATACTTTGCGCCCACCGCCAGTTCCGGAAATGCATTTATATTCTTGAGAATATGGTATCCATTTACACAGTGTAGCTTTATCATGGAGAATTCTTCATCCGTAAGTCTTCCCGGCTTGTTGATTATGTTGTCAGGAATACGTATCTTGCCCATATCATGAAGCAGTGCTATCTGATATATCTCGTCCTGCTCCCTGATTGTTCCGCCCATCCGCTTCACCAGCTCACGACTGTATCTGGCAACACGCACGGAGTGGCCTTTTGTGTATTTGTCCTTTGCATCTATCGTCTTGGCAAATGCCTGCATGACCATATTATTCAGGTCTGTGAGTTCGTTATTTGTCTCATCGAGCTTGCTCATGATTGCATCCGTACTATTCTTGGATCTGGTACAGAAGAACACTATAATTATATATAAAACTATTCCAACGCCTATATCGTAGCCTATCAGGTTTCTTATTCCGTGGTACAGCTTCTCATTTGTGATGACCATGACCACATACCATTCATCAACTATGGAACAGCTGAAAACCGTCACCTTCTTGTCATCAACAACCGCTTGAAATGGTTCGCCGTCATTGTCCGTTATGCCCTTCATGAGTACAGACATTTCACCCTGAGTATAGTCCTGTCCTACATCTTTCTTGTCTGAATGGGTTATCACCAAGCCTGACTTGTCGCAGACGAATGCATATCCCTGACCATTTAATTTGATTTTTTCCGTCTCAGCCTGTATTTGATCCAGAGTTACATCCAGAGATATTACGCTCACACCATCATAGAGTAACTGGCTGACTGACATCAGAATATCACCTGTCTGCGCATCGATGTACGGCTGGCCCAGGGTTGGCTGGCCGTCTGCCGCCACTGCTGCCTTGTACCATGCCCGCTCCCGAGGAACATAATCATCGTTGGGAACCCAGTCTGTGCCATCAAGATATTCGCCGTTTATAAAGCCATATACACCTGTGAACGCCGCATCTATATCCTGGAGATAATAAGCTGATTCATTCGTGAGAAAGTTCTGTATATCCTGCCCCGACTGGCCTTCTCTCATCATATGCTCCACAGTGATCTTCGTAACTTCCACCGCATCCACAGCTCGATTCAGATACGAATTCATATATTCCTGCTCCTGCTTAACAGTCTCTGCCGCCAAAGCCAGAGTATCATTCACTGACTTCCTATAAAATGTCATAATCGTACATAACGACAGTACCACAATCGCCACAAAACTCACTATCAGCGTCAGTATATACTGCCTCTTGCTTACATTCTTCATACCGCATCCCCCCATTTCACGTACATTATCCCGGTCCCAGATCAGCTCAAATCTGTACTTACACATAAACATAATTGTAACACACTACCACCATTAATCAAATATTTAATGGGGACGGTGGTACCTGTCCCCTCCGTCCCCAGAGACGAAAGTGCAAAAAAACAACCTCCTGGCGGTTTCCCACCAGAAGGTCGTCAATTCCTACCCCGAAGAGGCAGGCCATTGCGTACATGTTGTCGAATGTCGGCAGGCATTCGCCTCGCTGCCATTTGTAGATCGACACGGGTTCGTTGAATCCCAAGAACATCTGCAATGTCTTTACTGTGATCCCTTTCTTCTCTCTCACTTCCTTGATCCTCCTGCCTGTAGCCTGAAGATCAATAACTGGAAATTCCATCTGTGCCATAATTATACCTCCCTGTTAAATATGAAATTTAAATGTGCTATAAACTAGGTTCCACCAATTTTTCCAACCTAATATGCCTATAGCAGGGTATGATATGTAAATATGTTTTGCTAATATAAATATTTCTCCGGTCAGAATGCCGTTGAAATCTTTCATGACACCTTTATTGAGTTTTAAAAGGAATCTTCATCTAATATAACACATATAAACTACTAGTTAAAAGTAAACCTGTAGTTTAATTTTTAATTTCTTTGCCAACTTCCAATACATCTCCGAGTACAGTGAATATGCGTTCCAAATCCACAGGCTTTACGACGTGTCCATTCATCCCTGCAGAAAATGCCTTCTTCTTGTCCTCGTCAAATGCATTTGCAGTCATGGCAATGACTGGGATCTTCGCCCGGGCATCTCCCAGGCCTCTGATTATCTCTGTCGCCTGATATCCATCCATGTTTGGCATCTGTATATCCATAAGCACTGCAATATAATAATCGGAAGGTCTGCTTCTGAGCATCTCAATACACTGGACTCCATCAACCGCACGATCAACCAGAATCCCCCTTTCTCCAAGTAGCGTAACCGCAAGTTCGGCGTTGAGATCATTGTCCTCCGCCATCAGAATCCTCATGCCGCAAAGCCTGTCCGCTATGTTCTCCCAGCTCTGATCCATGCTCGTGAGCACTTCGGTGTTGGTTGCCACCGCAAACGTCAGCACGATTGTTGTGGTAGTTCCAACTCCCACTTTACTCTGCACATCTATGCTGCCTCCCATCATATCTACAAGCGACTTCACGATTGGAAGTCCAAGTCCTGTACCCTCCACTCTCGTCTCTGTGCTTGTTCTCTCTCTGGTAAACTCTTCAAATATATGAGGCAGATACTCTTCGCTCATGCCGATTCCCGTGTCCGCTACCGTAAATCTGTACGATGCACTGCCCTGATCTCCCTTAGATATTTGTTCAACCCTCACCGATATGTTGCCTCCATCCGGAGTGTACTTCACCGAGTTTCCAATTATATTGAGTAAAATCTCACGAACCTTCGTCTCATCATAACTTACAAACTCTTCAGTAACCTTGACAAGATAATCGCAGGACAGCTTTTTCCTGCTGATCTCCGGTTCAAATACCGCCTTGATAGACTCTGTGAGTTCCCGCAGATTCCCCACTTCTTCATTCAGTTCCGCTTCTCCGCTCTCTATACGTGCCATCTCCAACACCTGATTGATGATCGACAACAGAACAGATCCCGATGCGCTTATCTTGGATGTATATTCATTCACCTTATCCTTATCATCCGCATGATCCTTGAGCAGCTGTGCAAATCCTATGATGGCATTCATCGGGGTTCTTATATCGTGACTCATATTGAACAAAAACCTGGTTTTTGCCTCATTTGCAAGTCTGGCATTCTCCGCTGTCTTCTCTATTTCTGCCATATATGACTGTTCTTTCCTGTGTCTTATGGCGAACTGCCAGTACACCAACCCTATGAGCAATGCAACGACTAAGCAAAGTACATTTCCGAGCAGCAGCTGGTTCCCGGATACCCAGCCTTTTACCGGAACAATATCAAAATACCATGTATCATTTGGAACATCACAGTCTACCTCGATGTCATTCTTCAGCGATTCATCCTGGCAGCTGGCTATCATCGTCCTCTGCCCCTCTTCGTCCAGCTTCCTCCACACCTGATAGTGATAGCCGGCATCCTCCAGCTTCGATATCTCTGTCTCATCTATAAATCTGTCCCAATTCACAATAAGAATGGCAAATCCCCAGAATTCCTTGTCCTTCTGATCACCTGTCACATATATCGGATCAAACAGCAGCGCTCCCACGCCGCCCTGCGCAAGTTCGAATGGCCCCGCAATGGTATAATTGCCGCTTTCCCTGGCCAGCCTTGCTTCCCTGCTTCTTCTAGGATTGTTCAGCATATCAAGTCCAATCGCAGCCTCATTTCCTGCCATCGGGTACACCATATTCACAACCCCATCCTTTGCCAGTTCCACTGCACCAATGACATCATCATCATCCAACAGAAAATCGCCCAGTCTGTTAAATTCTTCTTCTTTTATATCATATCCCGACTCTATCATACTCTTTAGCATATCAGTCTTGGACAGATACTTGTCTATCTGCGAACCTAGACGCCTTATGGTAGACTCTGCTGTATAAGTCGCCTTGAGTTTCTCCTGATTCTCCGTGTTCAGGAGCTGAAGATGTACTACAGCGTTAACCACTATAAACGTCAGTACAGCTACCAAAAAAGTCCGCACCTTTATATTCGAATGGAACGAATGTTTTTTTTGTGTTTTTTTATTTTCTTTTGTGTTCTCTGCCTTTTTATCTTTTGAGCTGCCATGTGCACTCATATCAGAATCTGCCTGCGCATGTATACGTTGTGTCTTATCCATTCTATGTCCTCATGATCTTATAATTTGTATTATATCAAACGTTCACTTGTGCCAATTATATCACCTGCAAGCGCCCGCACACAACAAAAAGGATTAGTTGCCTCCAGTATATACTCTGGCTGTGTCCATCGAGAAAACTGCTCTACAACAATCCAGTTGAATGCTTTTCTGTTAACTGCATACTGCTTACCACCCTATAAACTCTGCCGTGCACAACACACATTTGGTTTACAAATGCGCCAAGCCGTGATAACATCAAAAAAAATATCAGGGAGGGTTACGTATGCCAAATATCGTATGGAAAGACAGAAAACGGACTTTATTCGGACTGCCTTGGTCATTCACCAAATACAGCCTGTCCGATGACAGACTATTTATAAGCACCGGATTCTTAAGCACCAAGGAGGATGAGGTTCGCCTCTACAGGATCATGGATATCTCACTTAAGCGTACACTCGGTCAGAGAATCTTCGGTCTCGGAACCATCAAGTGCTGTTCAGCAGACAAAACGCTCGGAGATTTTGAGATTAAGAACATCAAGAAGTCCAAGGATGTTAAAGAGCTTTTATCCGAGATGGTTGAAAATGAAAGAAATCGCAAGAAAGTCACAAGCCGCGAATTCATTGACCATGAAGATAGCGAATTCGATGACGGACACGACGACATGTAAATAAAAACAACTCACAAAAGCCGGGTATCCCTATTTTATAGAGATATCCGGCTTTTCTTCTGGCCCTTATTCTGATTACTTTTTAGTTACGGAAGCCAGCTTATTCTGACCTCTTTGAGCTGTCCTGTTGTATCGTCAAATTCAAATGTATAGCCGCTGCTTCCCATATAAACCTCAGAATCTACACTGTACTTGACTATCTTGCCATCTACTTCTGCATTCTCGCTGCACTTTTCAAGCAACTGATCCTTGGTGATAGTTGTAGGGAATGAGAAGTTCACCTGCTTTGCACCGTCAAGCATCATCTCACTGATCTCTGCATTCATGCTGGCATCATAATCCGGGTTTGGCACAAAAAGGTGTGAATACCTTACATATGATAGAACGCAATCCTCCGCCTTCTGCTCACTGTCAGTAAAGTTGCCAAACATAAACTGCATCGTTACGTAGTCATTTATGTCTGCTGTGTATCTGTCAGTTTCGTAATTTTTATTTACATTGTTGCCACTGTTATTGAGTGAATTCTGCTCAAATGGTATACCGCCGTCTATAAGATCCTTCAAGGTGGACTCACCTAAAGTGAATTTCTTTCCATTATATACAAATGACCTATTGTCAAGATCTGCGTAATTCTCGCTGAGTCCCGATGCCAATGTGAAATCCTCATATACAGGCATCGTAAATTCTGTGGATTCCTCACTGTCATCACTGTAATCGGTTTCATCTGCATATGAACCATCAGATTCAGTATCACCTATATCCTCAGCCTCAGATTCCTCCTCCGTTGCCATTTCCATTTCGGTTACCTGCTCTGTTGACTCCGTCTCTCTGGTGGATTTACCATCATTTCCACATCCCACTATAGAAATTCCCATCACCACCGTGATAAGTCCTGCGATCAGCATTTTCTTGTTCCTCATATAATAATCCTCCTTAAAACCTAGTGGCTTTATTATTAAGAATGTCACTATATTTTATCAAGCCGTAATCGGTTGCAACGGGGCAACTATGGGTAGCAAACCGAAATCATAGGTGTTTTCGTCACTTTTTTGTAATCTATAGTGTTTATTTCTCCGTAATGTTCATGAAACTATAATAAGTGCCTCTGTCCATGGCATCCGGATTATCATCGGCAAATCCGCTGACTGTATATATGTTCCCATCCTTCAGATCAGCATATGCATTAAAATAGTATGTGATATTTCTCTTGCCGTCCTTTATATATAAGGTTGAATATGTGTAGTAATAAAATGTCACACCATTTACCTCACACTGACCTTCCTCTGTCACCTTTGATATTCCGGCCCTTGTCTTTCTATCTGCCATATCAGATGCTGTCATCCAGCTATACGGTACGATCGATGTCACGACCGTGAGCTTATCACTGTCTGAATAGTATGTCTTACCTGACAAACCCTCATTCTGAAGGCTGTAATTTTCAGGGATTTCATATGACACGGTAGTCTCTCCATTCACGACACTGTCCACTACTCCCGTCTCCATAGCATCGTCCTCCTGCCAGTATGCGCCTGTCATATCATTTGTCTCATCTGTGGGAACGGCCCCCGCAACAATGGCCACAGCTTCATCGGAAGCCTTCTCATATACCTCGGCTCTCTCCGCCCCGCTCAGCGCATCTATATCTATCTCATCAAATCTTATCGAAGTAAAGAAACGCTGGCCTTCCCCGGCATCACATATAAGCTGATAGAAATATGATCTATCGAACTTCGCACCTCGTTCATTTGCAAGACTCGCTATGTATCTGATATATTCCTTCCCCTGTATTTCGAACTTCTCAGGCTCCAGCTCCATCACATAACCTGCGTCTTCAATATTTTTCTTGCGCTGCTCTCTGTTGTCCCAGAAGTCCGCAATCGTCTTATCCTCCACATCGATCTGTATCAGATAATCATCACAGCTTCTTATGTTAAGGCAGCCACTGTCATGTATGATCGCCAGTCCTACCGGCTTCACAGAGAAGGCATATCCCTTGAACACTATATGCCATGGCTCTGTCTCATCGTCAGCTATTTTATTTCCATCCTGTTCAGTTTCACTTTTTTCTTCCGTCTTCTGCGCACTGTTCAGATCAATAACGCCCATAAACTCAAGAGCGACAAATGCAGCTCCCGCCAGTATGCATGCTATTACGATCGCGCGGACAATTTTTTTACATTTTTTCATCGGCTGTCTTATCCTCAAGTATGATCTGAAGTGTATCTTCTTTCTTCATCCTTCTTATCTCAAGCCCAATGAGGATCAGAAGAATAATAAACACCAGCATGACAAATGCTGCGGCAATTATGGTTGATGTCTTGTAATTCAGAAACAGACCATCACCGTCCACCCCTGTGTACAACTGTATGTAATCTCCATCCCGTACCCCCGGTACATCAAGCCACACAGTATCCATGATCTTTCGGCCATTGTCATCAAAATATGCCAGATCAGCTTTTGTATACTGCTGATACACCTTCTCCACGCGCATATTTCCGTTCTTATCTGAATGGCTGATCCACTCGTTCCTCACAAACAGCACCGCCACCACAATTACACAGAAAACGCATATGGCTGCCATCACGCAAAATAATATTTTCAATCTGGCAAGCCTGCCTTTTCCCCTGAGATTCTTCAGATGGACAGCATTATTCGCTGAAGTCCCATCCCCGGACACCTCTTCCGGCGCCTCCGGCTCCTCACCCTTTCCATATATAAGTTCTCCAACCTGTACATCCAGAATCTCACATATACACACAAGCCTGTCCAAATCAGGATACGCCTTATCCCTCTCCCACTTGGACACAGCCTGTCTGCTGACTCCCATCTTTTCCGCAAATTCCTCCTGATTCAGCCCGGCTTTCTTCCGGTACTCCTGAATCCTGGATCCTATAAGCAGCATTTGTTTTTCTCCTTTTCCCGAATATTCGGATTGACATTCATATTGTTAATAAGTTCTTTTAGAGAATTGGCAATTGGCTTATCTTCCACTTCTCCATCTACATCCATATTTTCCAAAAAAATGTTATGACTACTCACTTCATAGAGGACGTATCCGCCAGAATAACCAAGCCATCCTATAGGAATAAATTTTTTAATATCGCCTATCTCTTCCCAATCTTTAGCCATTGAAATCAAACTATTTTCATAGAATAATATCTCATCACTTGAATCTCCTTCCTTTTTCAAAACGGAAAATAATACAATAGATTCTTTAGTATTACAATATCCTCTAATACAAGGATGCCAAAACAGATTAATATAATCACTAATCTCTGTAGGTAATGTATATCCATATTTTTCTTCAAACACAGACAGATCTGTTTCATCTTTTCTCTTAATAAGAAATACTCCCTTATCAATTTCTTTTTTTATATCATCACAAATATTGCTAAAATCTTCATTTGAGTAATATTTAGGATATTGATTCGTTTTTTCAAAATAATTTTGAATAGTTTCTCTCATGTCTACATACCTCAATTTAATAAATCTTGTAACAGTAAAAGGTGTCAGGTGTTACAGATCCGCCATGAGAAGCCATTTCCAGATTGGTATGACCTCTATATCTATACCATCATATTCAAGATTTGTCTCTTCACTGTTGGTGATAAGGATGCATTTGGAACCGGGAATAAAATTGTTTAATTTGGCAAATGCTCGAGTTTCGCGTTCTTTTGTGTCTATATCATCTAAAACTTGCAGGCTTACCTGTATGGCAAGGCGTTCAGAAGGTATATAGAAGTCTATTTCTACATTGTTTTCAAAGAAAAAAACATTTTTTACGCCATAGCGCCTGATAAGTTCAATCGCAACAAGGTTCTCCAATTGGGCCGATTTTGAATCCAGCAGCATAAGACCAAGAAGACCTGTGTCCATAAAATAGTATTTTGGCGATGTCTCTTTATCAACAAGCTTGGCTGCATAATTTTGCAGGGTAAAGAGAAGATAAGAGTCGGTCATGTAGCCAACGTAGTTTATGACTGTCTGCTTTCCTATGGCCATGCCGGTGCTCTTTAATATGTTGGTCAATCTGCTAAAAGACAGAGGTTTGGTAACTGATTCGGCTATTTTTTTGAGTATCAGTTTTATGGCAAAATCATTGGATATCTTATTTCTCGTTATTATATCCCCAAGATAGATAGTTTGATAAATGCTACTAAGAAATGCGCGTTTGTTCTTTATATCAACCAATTCGGGAAAAGCACCAAAGGTGACATATTCGTTGTACAGACTTAATACATCGGCTCTATCCTGGGTGCTGATCACATCAAGATAGTTTTTTTCTCTGTGATTGGCGGTAAGATATTCTGTAAATGAATATGGATAAACATTCATGATGATAAATCTTCCGCCGAGAGTAGAAGCAATTTCGCTGCTGAGCATTTTGCTGTTGCTTCCTGTGATGTTGATTCGGTATTTCATATCAGCTATCCGACGCACAAATTTTTCCCAACCGTTTATGTTTTGGACTTCATCAAGAAACAAATACGGCTTGTTAGCTGAGCCAGACATTTCAAGACCTATTTCTAAGATAGTATTTAGATCTGTAACCTTAATTTCTAAAAGACGCTCATCTTCAAAATTTACGTATACTATCTGTGAAAGGGGGACTCCTTTTGATTCAAGTTGTTTTATCTGTTGGTACATCAAATATGATTTACCAGTTCTTCTGATCCCAACAAAGCAATAATTAACATTTTCTTCCAAAAGGTATTGTCTGGTTATAATGGTATTGTTAAGATAGGTCTCTTTCTGATCTATCATTATCTGTTTTAAGGTGTCTCTATTCATGGCACAACCCTCCCTTATCTAGAACAATCATATAATATTTCTGTCTTATACGCAAGACAAAAACACAGCAAAATTGTTTCCTATTAAAGATAGTATATACTGTTGAAAGGGAAATATTAAAAAAATCATACCCACAATGTTAAACCTTACCGATAGTGTCAAAATTCTCATTCACAATCAGCTCTCTTTCAATGTTATAGCTATCATCTTATGATCTGTAAGCTGCATATAACACTTATCAAGAACCTCTGCCTCAACAGATATATAAGAAGAATATCTAGCACTTGTGCAGGGAACAAGGATCTACCTGTTTCTTTATCGAGAATTTTTTTTAGCTCTTCCAGTTTTTCATTGGCCCCAGTCGTGATATTTAGATTAACTAAAGTGTCTCCGTCTTCCTCTTTTACATCTGATTCCGCAATGGCCTTTCTCAATATATCAGGGTTCCTGATGTAGGATTGAAATGTGTACAAAAAATCCGGCAGGCGAACTCCTTGTTCACCTTCCGGATTTTTGACGTTATACTATATTCATTGTTTTATTAATTTGTCATATCAGAATAATAACAATCTCCAAGGCCTAAAACACCTATAAAAATCGGGTTTAACACCAGGAAACCTATCAGGAACATCAAACCATAGCCAAAGCTCTGACACAGTTTGAAGTATAAATACAAAGTAAATATAGCTCCAACCATCGGAATAAATGTAAGAACACACATCCAGCCTTTGTGTGCCCCGATCAAATATTCACACATTAAGTAAATATTGTACACGGGAATAAATGCCTTCCAGCCTTCTATTCCCATTTTATCAAAAATCTTATACCAGCATATACAACTGAAAATTATAAGTATGATTGATAAAGATATGATGATAAAACCTGAACTGTCCCCGTACGCCATAATAAAATCCTCCCTATGTACTTATTTAGTCTTTCTCCCTTAGACGTATAAACACAGTTTATGCGACGTCAATATAAAAGTCAATAAGTTATCATTGAAACACTATATCCTCTGCATTTTCACGATTGTCTCCACATGAAAGGACAGTACTCTATGAATTACCGATTTTGGCATTTGTGCTTAGGAACATATCCACAAACCTTTTAACGATAGGTCGGAGCTATCGTTAAAAAGTGTAATGTCTTGCATACCAGGGAATTAACGTGCCCACACCATAATCAATTCTTTTTCCCCGTATTCTCATCTACACATTCAGCTTGACTACAAAATTTCTCTCGTAGATAAAATTGAATTGCTTTCTCATTTTTCTGATAAACGCTTAATCTTAGTGTAGATTTGACTTCCTTCGCATAACCCAACAGCTGTTTTCCGATTCCTTTTGACTGAGCTGCTTTTTTCACGAATATACCTTCAATATAGGTATCATTCAATCCAATAAATCCGTCTATCTGCTTTGTACCATCATCTTCATGTACATATATTTCTGCCTGGGGCAATATTTCTTTTACCATATCAAAATTACACTTCCAGTAATCAGCAGATATGAAATCATGTGCCTGAATGTTTGTATCAAGCCATATCTTCATTACTGTATCTATATCATCATTAGCGTATTGCCTAATCATTTTAATCTCCACAATTTCCGCTTTAACGTTCGTAACAAATGTCCTAACTGGATTACTGCTCTATTTCTTCGCATTCTCTTCCAGTTCCAACATGTATTTATCAAAGTCAGACATAAACAATCTGTCCTGGATGACACGATACTTTTCAAATTCAGTCTCCGCTTTAGCCTTGGCAATCTCTGCCGTGATCTTTCCTGCATCCTGAAGGACCTCTCTGTCATCAGCCATCAGGAATAAATCCAGACGCTTTGCCCAATCCTCCATTGTCATCGGAATGTGACGTTCAGCACGGTCCTCTGCCAGATCCAGATACGCTGAAACAATACGCTCTAGTGAACGCATTTCCTGCTCAGAAAGATAATTCTTCGCAACACTCACATCACTTTTTACAATCTTGCCTTCCGGTGCTGCAGCCCAAGTGGTCAGTCCCATATGTGGCTTATCGGCATCTGCTCGCTCATAAATCAACTCTGCTGCCGTATGTCCGTGAACTGCATAATGCATCTTGTTCTGCACCTTGGCAAAGAACTGCTTTGTCGTTTTTGCTGTGCGGTCATAATCGAGAGCTGTAGCGTAAATGTCCGTTATCTTCTGATAGAATCTACGCTCAGACAAACGGATCTCACGAATCTGCTCAAGCAAACGGTCAAAGTACTCTGTTGTGAGCACAGAACCACCGTTTTTCAGACGCTCATAATCCATGACCCAGCCCTTGATGGTGTAGTCCTTGGCAATTTGATTGACCCATTTACGGAACTGCACCGCACGCTCTGAATTTACCTTAAAGCCTACTGCAATAATCATCTCCAAGGAATAGTGATTTGTGCTGTAGCTTTTTCCGTCAGTGGCAGTTATCCGAAATTTTCGGATAACTGAATCCTCTTGTAATTCGCTATCACTGAAGATTTTTTTTACATGATAATTTATGGTGCGAACATCCACATCGTACAACGTGGCCATCATCTTCTGTGTCAGCCATATATTCTCATCCTCATAGCGCATCTCAATGCTGTCATGCTGATCACCGATAGATGCAACATAAGTCAGGTATTCCGCTGCGCTGGAACGGATGGTTACTTCGCCTTTTTTCTTTTTCAAATAAGAGGCCTCCTTTATAAACTGAAATGCAATTTTGCTATTGTATCTAGCTGCTCTGCTATTTCTGTAAATGGTAAATTCAAATCCAGAGTCCTGACTGTGATCTGGTTACCACTCATCTGATATACATTATTCGGATATATTTCTTCATCAGTCTTCGCATACAAAAGCATTCCTGAAACTGTATGCTCCTTCTCTCTCAATTCGTATTCCTTATTCTTCACATAAGTAAAAATCTGATAAAGATTAGCCGAGTGAAGTGTATGCTTGTTAAACTGTACCTGCATACTATGCTCATAGTACTTAGCATCAATGATAAGAACTCTATCATCACGCTGGAGCATAATATCACTTTGCATCACTGGCAGCATAGAATTCTCGTCGTTGTCCAATTGCCACGGAATCTGTGATGCATTTGCGGTAATCTGATTTTTAAACTCTCTCCTGTAGTATTCCAGAATGAACTTTTCATACAATCGACACATACGCTGCTCATCCAGAAAATCCATCAGTTTGGTGCTTCCATCTGATTGAGTCTGCAACAGACCCTTTACTACCAAATAACATATCGAAATCAGCATACGATAGGTCTGATTGTTTCGATTATACTGAACATTCCAATTTACTGTATACAAATCAATAAAATCCACCTCACTGAAATACAGCATTAACTTTCTAAGATTCTTCTTTCGCTGTTTCGATATATTCGAGCGCAGGAGGATCTCAACTGTAGATTTGATGATCCGATTCATGATACTGTTAACCGAAAACTCATCATATGTACAGATTAGCTGTTTCCGTAGCGTTGACTGTGTCTTGATGGACTCTGCAATATCAATCTTTCCTCGCAGAGAAGATAGTGCTTCCGTCTGTGGAATATATTCTTTACCAAGTCCTCGCTTTAGCTGAATCGCGATGCCTTTTTCTAATATAGCTGCCATCAGTTCAGCAGTATTATGAAATTGTTCTGTGGCAATGTTTTTATAGCCTTGCTCATTCAATACCTGAAAAGCATAGGACAGCATATAATAGACATTTTGTATCGGTATCACTTAATCGTACTCCTTAGATTTTCGCTCCAATCTTTCACCTTCATAGGTTCATCAAACCAGTATTCTTTCAATAAAGGTATCAGTTCATATTCTACAACACCATAAAGCCAATCATCGTTGATTGTGTCTGGCTGTAAATTACAGAAATAACTGTGTCCTATACAGAATCCTTCACCTAAAGATTCATCTGAAGCAATCACTCCGTTCAAATTCTCTACACAGCTAATCAGCTTGTTGAACTTCTCATTGTCTAATGCCATACGATACTCTCGGAACCCCGGCGTCTCGAACCCTGGCTTGATATCAAAGAAAGCAAATCTTCTACGAAGTGCATAATCCAACATAGCAAGGCTTCTGTCTGCGGTATTCATCATACCAATGATATAGACATTCTCCGGAACCGCAAATTTCTCATCGGAATACAGAAGCTGCAACGCATTTCCGCGTTTATCGTTTTCAATCAGCATAAACAGCTCACCGAAGATCTTACTCAAATTACCGCGATTGATTTCATCAATGATAAAGAAATACTCATTATCACTATCTATCTCGGCCTTCTTACAGAAGTTATAGAATGCTCCCTTCTTCAGTTCAAATCCTGTAGAAGATGGGCGAAAACCCATAATGAAGTCTTCATATGAATAACTCTGGTGAAACTGCACCATCATCACACGCTCTATATCTTTTACACCCATCATGGAATAAGCCAGACGCTTGGCAGCATATGTTTTTCCCACCCCTGGAGCTCCCTGCAAAATAATGTTTTTCTTGTTTCTAAGCAAGCCAACTAATCTGGAATAGTCTTCTTCAGACATATAGACATCATCCAAGAAATTTTCTGCTGTGTACTCTGGATAGGTAAGTTCCTGCTCGTCGTCAACCATATCATCGTCTTCAAATAAGTCTTTGATTTCCTGCACAAAATCACTATATGGAGTAATATCAGTCAATGTTTTCTGCGGTGCCTGATGGTTAATTGTCCAATTTCCCTTATTGATCCAGTTAACTTTCCTGACATTTGAATACTCGTCTGTACGATCAGCATCATATTCGTAGTCAGACTCAACTATTCCTTTACCAAGAATGCCATTGTTTCCTTTCTTCGCAAATACAATGTCGCCAACCTTGATATCATGGACAAACTGCCATGTGGCATGAGCTGAATTCTTATAAGAGCTGCTATCGCCATATTCCTGCTTCATCTGCTGTTTCATTTCATCTTTAGAACTGAATATTCCAAGATCTCCAATCTCACCCCAGCCCAGCAACATATAACCGTTCTTATAACACTCTTCCCATTTATCAGCGTTTTGTCCCGGAGCATAAATCCAGTAATGAATAGTATCGACATCACTATCTGCAAGAGCATCACTATCATTCGTTTTCTTACTCTTTGCATCAGAGACCCCTTTTTTGAAAATATCCGATGCCATCTCAGCTGTTAACTCCACTGACTTGCCTGCTTCCGTAAGTGTCCACACACCTCTTACACTCTTATCGATGTATCCTGCTCCAACAAGATAATTTCTTGCAAAAGCAACTTCATTTTCAAATTTGTTAACTTTCGTTTTACCTCTTGTTTCGTTTATCACATCATCCGACAGATGCTCGTTTTCAATGATTTTCTTTCTTGCCTCTACCGGTGTGGCAGATCCTCCCAAATCACGTAGTGCCTGTAATAATGGCATAAACCATTTGAGAAATTCTGCTTTAGAAGTCTTTTTTCCTTTTTCAATAGACTTCTCTTGATTTACTTTCTCAGAGATAACCCATGCCATATAAGATAAATCTGGGAAGCTCTTGTATTCGTATTGTCCCGCTTCCAGAACTTTTTTACACAGATCCTTTATTTCAAAATAATCTGCTGCATATGGAACTTTCTTCAATTTCTTCTCAGCGGCTACAACAAATTCGCCCGGCATATTCTGAGCATTAGATATAAACCATCGATTTCTGGAATCCAAGTTGATAAATGTATAAGGGCGAATCCAATAAAGGGCCATCGTAATATTCCAGCGAATACAAAGCTGATCATGTACCTTGTTATAAGCATTGGAGAATTTCTGGCGGTTATCTTCTGTGTCATTATCAGCCAATACAAGCGCTACCTCAAACAAGCTCCACAGGTTATCAATATCATTTGCTTTTCTATCATCCTTAAATCCATAGAATGTCGCTTTCAGATTATTGAGAACCGGAATTCCATCAAAATTGCTCGGCACCGTTGCAGAAATTTCGAATTCTGACGCAATCCCATTAAGAATAGCGATTCTATTAGCATTTGTGATTCCTTTGTTAAATGTACCAAAGATGGTAAACGGATCAATATCAATAATCTCATCGCCACTTTCAAGTTTCGGAACACTAATTCCAGTTGCGTCATACACCGCATATATTTTCTGAATAAGAGTCTTTCTATCGGTCTTGAAATGAAGAAGTTTAGTAGCAAACTCTGTGTAAAAATCTATCCAATCATATTGCATTTAAAGAAGTACCTCCTTATGCATTATTTCATCTAACGTTTCTGCATCATGCCTGAAAGTTGCAATCCGTAACACAATCTCAAAATCGTTTGAACTGTTGTAAGCATTCATCTCAAATGAGTATTCTTGTGTAACCTCCTGACTCGATGCTTTGTACATCATTTGAGTATAAAAAAATGAGCTTTTCCAAAAGATTTCCATTACCTGAAAAAGTCCGGAAATACACCATTTTCAGTTCATTATTTATCTTTTCATGACATTGAGACCACTGTCTCATTCTGTGTATCATTGTCCAAACTTAGTATAAACTTTTTTTCTATAATCGGCAACTTAAATTCTATGGATTTCAGCCACTGACCATTATGTTATACTGATTGTATAAGAAATTCAAGCATAATTATGTACACAACCAAAGATGGCTTAACCAAGATAGAAACTACCTTTTATGAAGATACTGTATGGCTGTCCATAGACCAGATAGCAGAGCTGTTTCAATGTGAACGCAGTGTTATAGTAAAACATGTACGTAACATTTTCAAAGAGGGGGGAATTAGATAAAAATTCAGTGTTGGCAAAATTTGCCTACACTGCCACAGATGGCAAAAAATATAATGTAGATTGCTATAACCTTGACGTCATTATCTCCGTAGGTTACCGAGTAAAATCCCATCGTGGTACACAGTTCCGTATCGTTGCTATTTCACTTCAAAAATTATTTTTCCTCCGCAAAAGGTAAAGCACATGCCACATGTTATAATTACTGATATTACAAAAGAAAGCACAAAGTTATATATACATCCAATACCTGTTAACGAAATAAAATACTGACACAATACAACAACCGGCAAATGAACAATGTAAAAGTAATAAGACAATCCTGAGCAATAACTGTACATCTCATTTGTATGATCTAAATACATTTTTCCTATACAAATCAGTGCCGGAATACCTGCAATAAAGGAAATATAAAAAAGAGTTTATACTTTTATGTATCTTATATAATTTTTCTCGCGCTAATTATATAAAAATAAGTCTGACAAGATACATATGAAAATATACAAAAAAGTTTTTGCAAAAAATGTCAGACAATCTGACAAAAAATAATAATAAAAACAAAAAGTTTTTTCTCAAAAAAAAGTCAGACAAACAGACAGAGCAAAATCATCACTGTAAGAATCTATACTCTATAAATGGATTTTCTATCTTGCTTTTTTCTCTTTGCGAAAATGTTCCGCAAGGTCAGTAAAAATCCAAATCTGTTCTGTATCAAGTCCTGTAACATCTAAATTCATGTTCTTCTCAAGTCCGAGCAGATAGTCTATAGATACATCTGTTATTGATTCATAGCCATAATGATTTGAATTGCTGATACAATCCTTGCGGCATCTTCTGCTACATTTATACCTGTTATTATTTAAAAAATGAATAATCTCACAACCGATAATAAAATTCTTTCTTACTGTGTAGATTTTATGTATCATTTGTAAAATTCATAGTAATAAAGTTCATAACTGTCAACACAATCATCAAAACCCATTTTATAAATTTTAGCTTCATGCTCGTCTGCTATATCAAACAAGCAATCAGCATTCTTATCAGAACAATCTCTTCCAATATAAATCGCTTTTGGCTTTGCATCAATGAAAGGCATCCCATTTGCAGTCGAAGCAATGATACACCTATACTCCTTTTCATATGACCATGATGAATGTTTAATATTGTAAAGCAACTGCGGAAGATATATAAGAGTTTTATCCTCCAACATCGTCACTAAGTTCCCCTTTTGATGCGTTTCATCTATGGATTTTACGATTTTTTGAACTTGCCTCACCATTTCCGATGAAATATCAAGTCTTTGATTTGTGTACTGAACGGGAAAAAGACAAGACTTCAAATCCATACTATCTCTTACATCATATGCAACGCAAAAACCCTTATGATTATTTGCATAATGTGCCCACATTGGCATACTTTGAACTCCATTACTGGTAAAACAAGAAACTCTTACAAATTCGCTAAAATCATCAATGAGCCTGCCCCCACAATGCTTTAACCTTTCAATATTCTCCAATTCTTTAGGATTATAAAAAAATGCACGTCCATCAAAAGGATCATTGAATCCTTTGATTTCTGACATATATACTTTTCCCTTATACAGCGTATCAAGATTTTCTTCATCTCGTTTTTCAGATACATCTAAAGAATAATACTTATAAACCGTATCCGGGATATACAACCTAATGCTCTTATAAAGCGCTTTAAAAACCTCATCTCGTAATATAGCCTCATCTGGTTTAACTAGCATAGCAGACAAATTAAAATAATCTACCGGATATTCTTTACGCCATTCATTGATATCCCAGTTTTTTTCATCAAATCTCTTATTATTAGGTTTTATTTCAATATCTTCTATCCTCAACTATGACACTCCCATTTAAATGCTTCCCCACGCTAAGGAAATAGCATTTTCTTTATAGTTTTTAAATATGCTCTTCTCATGAGTTTTAAAAGTTAATGTTCTAAGGAAATCATTGCGTTCTATATCCCAATCAAAAAACTGAATAGGACTATTCTGTAGGTAATTCTTAAAAATATCAACCAAAGTATGTGTACATCCTGAATCCGTAGGAACATTTAATAAAGTAATAGCATTATCTATTGCATTTTGTGATGCGTTAGTAATAAATGGACATTTATTAAAAATAAGAATCCACCAAAACTCTCGGTATTCATAAACAGATTTCTGAACTCTTATTGCATTTATTTTTTCAAGTAAAGTTTTCTCAATGCAGCTCCTTATTTCATCAGAGTATTTTCTGTTATACTGTGAATACATTAAATAAGTTGCCCATAAAATGGGATCGTCTTTCTCCTTTATCTTCCTAACAATGCATTCTTCTTGAAGGTATGGTATTTCAATTTTTGCCTGCCTGCAAAACAGAAATAAATTAACAACATCATTTATATTTGCTTTATCAAATATAAATGCATACTTATTAATCAGGGCTTGCAATCTAGTGCTTTCTTCGAAAATATCGTATTCATCCCTCACATAACTAATTATTTGTAACAGCTTTTGTGTATTACCATAATTGGGAAAAAATGAGTATGCATAAAAAGTCAAATCCAAAAAGCTAAAAACAGTAGATCCTTTAACATCATTTTTAAAAATAGTGCATTTATCCTTATTCTTACCTATATGATTCAAAATGGAACTCAAAAAGTACGCTATTATCGTTCTGTCTTTATTTGGATAATTGCAAATCAACTCATTAAGTTGATTCATAATTGACTGCTTGGCTTTTGAGCCATACCTAACAACGTGTGATTTAAGTAAATATGGTAATACATCAGAAGTTGGTGTTTCTGCATCATCTTCTTTGGCAGATATTTTTTCTACATAAGCTTTCTGCTCTTCTTTTGAATTAAAAAGCATGTCACACATCCTGTTTGTAAACCCATTTGTTTCGTTTAACCATCCATCAAGAATAAACGGAACTCTGCTAGAAAACAACTTAGTCTCATTTAATTGCAATAAATATTTTCGAGCAATCTCCGAATACTTTTCAACAATATGTGTTGCTAACTCCTCGCTTTTGGCAAAGATAAAAATGTCATCTACATACCTATATACATTATAATCTTGACCACACTCAACACCTGAATTAATTAATTTATTATAGACAGCCGTATCTATAGACTGTAAAAGTAATTCTGCAATCATTCTGGAAAATTCTGGTCCAACAACAATTCCATTAGATCTTCTTGCGTTTATATTTTGCAGAATTCTATCAATTGCAGAATATATATTTGAGTTACTTTCAAAACTCTTTGTATCTATTGAATCTTTTCCTATAAGCCACGTAAACGTATGTGAATAAATACTATCAAAGCAAGCTTTATAATCCGTTCTAATAAAATGTTTATATTTGCTATTTAACACAAGCCAGACCTCCGAGGACGTAAAGGCAGCAATAGACTTATATGGAGATATATCAAAAAACATTCCGGTCTGCTCAAGGACTTCACGTCCCATAGTTTTACTTTCTTCACTAAAATATCTTATGACCGATTTGTTCTTGTTCTTATAACATAGATTATTGTTTTTATGATGAAATCTCAATGAAAAACATGAATTCTTATTCAGTAAATTCAATAATTCTTTTTGATAAAGTTCTACAAACAACAGCATCTCAATGGCTGCTAACGGTTGAACTAAACTTATCTCTCTTACAGTGTATAAGTCTTTCATAATTGAATATTTCAAAGGCATCGATGCCCACTCCTTACCTTTAAAGAGTCCATCCGGTTTTGCCTTTGTTTCCTTCAAACACTGAATCATATCATCAATTTCATCAGATTTACTAAGTAAAAATTCATAGAAATAGGAGTATGTAAATCTATCAGAAAGCTCCGTTGGCAATATATCAGTTAATAAATAGTCAAGATTATTTCTTTTTATATTGTTTAAGTCCATTGACATAAGCTCCATTTCGTTTAATAATATTAATGAGCATTTGATGTTCTAGTAATCTTCGGATTACACACGTCAGCTATACAAAGTATCTTTGTAACGAAGATAGTACGTTGTATCAAACTAGCATCTCTTCGGGGATGCTAGTTTATTTTTATCATTTCTAAATACTCCACCACAATGCGATAGTAATCCTTGCCATACGCCGAATAAAACGGATCTATTTTATGAATCCATTCAAGAACAACTTCTTGGGGCACACCTATGCTCTCTTCAAATAACAATGATCTATTTCTTTTCATATTTGAATATAAATTGTATATTGATTCTTCATTACTTGTTCTTTTAGGTAAAAAATATGGTCTTTTTATATCGTATTTCCGTAGCAACTGATAAAATAAATCCGACAAAAATGTTTTTGTATCCACATTTAAGTAATCACAGACATTCTGAAGTTCATTATAATTAGCAATTACCCCCTTTGTAAGCCAATCAAAATTACTACCAAGAATTTGTCTAGCAATTACTACTCTTGAAGAAAAAATTTTTAGTTGCTGTCTAAATACTTCATCGTTTCCAGTCAGCTTATAATTTATAAATGCACGCTCTATCATATTTGAATACTTAGTGCGTTTTTTTTCAGCTATGCCATATTCAAAGTCAATTATTTCATCTCCTCTTCCATTTACTGTTTTTAATATAAAAAATTCATATCCTAAAAAATTAAAGTTCTGACTCGGAACAAGATTTCGTCTTGATATATACGAAAACTTTCCAGGGCTACTGCTTAAACGCACTGGACAAGAACCAAAAACTTCAATAATTGTTTCTCTAATTATGTTTTTGATTCTATTCTCAGAGATATAGTTATTAAACATAATAAGCATGTCATCTACATATCTTTCATAAAAAAACACACCGTATTCTGAAAGTCTAGCCTTTAAAACAATGTCAAAATCCTTACATACTATTTCCGTCATCCCATTGGACAAGCACAGTCCAGCATAGCAGTACTTAAAGTTCTCGACATACTTCTCTAATAACTGTTTGTCTTCTCTTTTTATTATAGAAGGCAGGATATATTTTTCATAAACATATTCAGATTTTACGCTATCAAAAAAAGATTTAAAATCAGCTCTTACGATAACAAAATCATTCATATTTTTAGTTGCAACCAATGTATTAAATAATAAGTTAATTATTTTGCTTCTACTTGCATATTTAATATGAAACGCCCTATCTAACTGTTGCTTCAAATAGTGACTGAGCATATTTTCAACAGACAGTTTGGGAAAAGAGTAAATGACTCTTTTCTTACCTGATTGTGAATATACCTCCCTCGAAAAGGACGAAAAATCATATGTCTCAGTCTGAATTGCATATCTACACGCTTCACACCAGTCATCAATTTCATCTTCTGTGAGAGTGTAATCTATCTTGCGAATCACTCCTCTTATATTTTCCAACGACATTTTTCTTCCATCCTCTCTAATGTAGTCATTCTCCTAAATTGGGATCTGCAAGCGCCTTCATAAACGCTTCCATATCTATTGGCGGCAAATGTTCCGTTGCCTTGTCCCAATCAAGAATTTCATAATTAAAATGAAATTTTTCTTTGTTTTCGTTATAATAGCCCTCTGCTACCGCGCACATAATTAAGCATATCCTTCTTATACTCATCCTATATGATCTGCTATGCTGACCAAACATATCCGAAATTCCACTACCATCAGAGTAAATATCAAAATCATTCTTACTTTCGATTTTCAACACAAAGTGATCTATTGGTAGGGACTCATTCTTTTTTGTGAGGCGTTCGTTATCTACATTAGGATTACCTTCATGCAGTAATGAGCACCTCAAGCTGTATATAACACTTCCAGATAAATAAGGCATTCCTTCATCAGTTGTTTGATGAGGATTCTTTTCGTAATAACCTATTTCTTTGTTATACCAGTCTATATAACGTTTTTTACTACTTTTCTCATTCGGATACTCAGCCTTACCGCATATATCCGGTAATGTGAGTGCTGTGCTAAGCGCTGCAAAATATAAATCATGATCAAGTGCAGCCCTTATATCATCAACTATTCTTTGTACCATCACGCTATCCTACCAGTCTTGTAGCATTTTCATTGATATCATTAACGATCGAAATAATTCTCTTCTGATCCTCCGGTGAATAAAGCCTTACAAAAGGCATCGGTCTATCAAATGGAGGTTTAAGAAGAATCGACATATCATCTATGTATCCGTGCTCCTCAACATAAGCAATAAGATTTCTAACGAAAGCAATCTGTTGACTATTCCACTTATGCTCATCAATATATTCTGAGAAAAGCTGCATAGTCGCGTCATGATCCATTTTTACAATTCTTCTTACAAGCTTACCTAGTGTAGTATCCTGGAACGTTCTATCATAATCTTCTTGTGTTCCAAGCTCTTCAGTAAATATCTTTGATAACATCTCATAGTCACCTGCTGTAAGAGGTTGATTATGGCGAAGCTTATATATTGGTAAAGTGTCTGCATGAGTTGTAAGGTATGAATTTACCTTCTTTTCATAGTCTTCAAAGTCCTCAGAATTATCAAATTCCACACCTTCTGTACGTTCAGTCCAAGTGTCCTCAAATTCTGTGTAATGAATAGCCTCACCTTCGCTCTTCGCAAACTTCATCAAATCTCGAATGCTCTTTCTCATGCGCTCCAATTCCATGATGGAAGCTTTATCCCAGTATTCATCCTGAACAATCATCTTTAATTCATCAGCTTTACTCTTTACGGCTGGAATAGTCATTTTCTTTTCAAGTAGTATGTTTCCTCGCTTTTGAATGACAGTCTGATATCGTTTTAACCCCTTTCCCTTTCGAATCTGATTCAACATGATTCCATAAATCAGGTTATCAAAAACAAGTGCATCATCATCTTCACCTTTTTCACTTACTAAAGGGGCGATATGCTTACATAATTCTGTCAAATCAAGATCTGATAAACATGTAAATATATCTTTATTCTTATATTTTTCTACGTATCTTCTATGACGTTTAACATCAATACGCTCATCTTTTAATTCAATGATCTGACCATGAACTTTATCCACTAAGGCTGATCTAAATTCCTGATACTCATCGTCCATAAAATCTGCGCTCTGCAAGTGAGCAATCAAACTTGCTCTATTTCTGCAGAGCATACAAATAACGGAATCTGTTACATCAGATTCTTTACCGTTCTTATTCTGTCGGAAGAACTCAAAATTACCAAGATAATCAAAGATATAGAAACATTCCTTATCTCTACCGTCACCAAAAAGGTTAGGACATTTTCTTGTGCCTCGTCCTATCATCTGAGTGAACTTAATCTTACTCTTAACCTGTTTAAAGAATACAAGGTTTACAACTTCCGGAACATCAACACCTGTGTCCATCATATCAATAGAAACAATAATCGTTGGTTCTCCCTCTGGGTCTTTAAACTTTTCAATAAGGTTATCTGAATAATCTTCCTTATATGTGACGTATCTACAGAATTCACCACCATACTGAGGATATAAATCATTGAATCTATCAACGATAAATTTAGCATGAGGTGTAGTCTGTGCAAAAATAATTGTTTTTCCAATGTGATTACCAGAAGCATCACGTAACCCACGAGTCATAATGTCATCAAGCACCATATCAACGGTTTGCTTATTCATTATCTTCTCATTGATTTTCTGCGGTGGCTGATATTCTGGCATATTTCCATCTTCGTCTACAAACTCATTTTCATATGCTTCCTGTTCATCTTCTGACAAATCATCATAATGAACACCTTCTTGCATAATCTGCGTAGAAACCTCAATGTTATAATAAGGCACTAAGTAATGATCAACATCTCTTGCAGTTTCATACTCATATGCATATGTGGGCAATTTCGGAGGGCATTTAAAAAAGCTATATGTGGACGCCGCATCCATATTTTTAGGAGTAGCGGTCAAACCAACTATATAAGCATCAAAATACTCAAACAAAGCTGCATACTTGTTATAAATACTACGGTGTGCCTCATCAATGATAACAAGATCAAAATGTGCTTCGCTAAATAGCTTCTTTCCGTCCTTTTTCTTTTCTTCATTTATGGCATTAAGCATAGTAGGATATGTCGAAAAGACCATCCTTGCATTCTTATCATCTTTGTTCTCAACCAGATTGCAATATGTATAGTTTGTACTTCCAAGGTACTCCATGAAAGCGGCTTTTGCCTGTCGCACTAATGCTTTTCTATCTGCCAAAAACAGGACATTCGTAACATATCCTCCGCGACTTAAAACGTCCGTCAATGACGCAGCTACTCTTGTTTTTCCGGTACCTGTAGCCATAACAAGCAAGGATCTTCTTAGACCCTTCTCTACATTTTCGCAGACAGCTCTAATAGCAGCTTTCTGATAATATCTATCCGTTATTGCTTCATTGATTTTGATTTCAGATAAAGGTTTACGCATCTCTCTGAGATTAATAAGATGCTGAATATCCTCCTCTGAAAACAATCCACTTACAGGGCGTTGTGGTCCTGATTCTTTATCCCATAAGTATGTTTCAAAACCATTAGTATTAAAAATCAACGGTTTCTTTCCAGTGGCAACCTTGATACACTCGGCATATAATTCCGCCTGATGTGTTCCCTTTCTTGCGTCCAAACTTGTCCTTTTGGCTTCAATTAATGCAATGATATCGCCATTAGCTCCATATAAGACATAATCTACATAGCCTGTTCCTTTGCCATCACTAGACTCAGGCTTAGGCATGCCATGAACTTCAAGTTCAATTTCAACGCAGTTTCTCTTACGATTCTGAGAAAACTCCCAACCAAGCATACGTAAATCCGCATCAATAAATCTTTTACGAGTCTCAAACTCAGACATATCCTGAGAAGAATAGTTTCTTGTCTTTTGATGCTGAACTTTTGATTTAGAAAGTTCTTGTCTTTGCTCTTCAATCTTTTCTAAAAGTTTTTGTATCTCCTTATCTTTTTGATCAATAAGGACAGACGCACTTTGTTTTTGCTTTTCAATTTCTTCTTCTAATCTGCTTATGGACTGATTAACGTCATCTGTGCTCCGAGGAATAAGAGTCTCATCAAACTTTCGCTCTTCGTAGTCAGCTCCATAGCAGTAATCTATCCATTCAACAAAATCAAATAGAATAGATAACGATAATACGGCATCTCCCCTTGTGTATTTATTACCTGTATGAATACCGTAATTACCCATTCTCACAATATATTGCATATGAGAACGAATCTCAGCGTCCACTTCATTCTGAAATGCAGGATCATGCAATAAATCCTGAAGAGTATATCTGCCAGATGGCAACTGTAAAAACTCATCAGCTGCATATAACCATTTAACAGCAAGCTCCAGTGCTTTTCTTGAACCTGAAACACTTAATGCCGGAGCTGATGAGGCAACATTTTCTGCATCGATACATGCATCCGCAAACAACTCATATTCCTTATTTTCTTTTAAAAACGAAAAATTGGATTTCATGTAGCTAATCTCCTTCCCAATACATTTTTTTTTATCTTATATATTGCCAATTTCGATTTGTCGATGGCTCCAACAAATTCCACAAAGGATTGTTGTAAAGCCATATTCGGAACAGGAATCATCAGTTTTCCTAATATCTGTTGATTTAAATTCTGTATATTGGCACCTCTTCCACGCATCAAAATGCGGACATTTTCTGTCTTAAGAACCTGAAGTAGAAAATCTGTCATCACCTTATCAGAATTCTTTCTCCACCTAATGCAGAAGCCACTAAATGTAAGCTTTTCATTACCAGGATAAACTGCCAAGCAACGTCCGACCAGTTCTTTACTACCATTAGAGCGCACAAAAACTATATCCTCATCTTTTAGTAAATACTCCTCTGAGGGCATTGTATTTAAGGATATTTGAGACAAACCTGACACGCCATCTATCCTTGAATTATCTTTAAAATCGCCAACCCCTAAATAAGCTATCTCAATTCCATCTTCATCACTCGCAAAATTCATTCCATTCTTACATGTTCCAAGTTCCGATAATGGAATCATCTCCCATCCTTTTTCATTTTCAACCGGATCCCCAAACATCTCGATAAACCGTGATTTGACAGCGAGATCTAATTTTTCGATAATCGAATCACAGCAAGCAATACTTTCATCAATTTTTGCAATCACAGCCATCTTTTCCTTTTGTTCCTCGATAGGAATCATAGGAAATGGAAATTCTTGTAAAATTGAAAATTTCAAATTTGCTCTCACACTACCGGAAGCAAGCTCGTTAATATATGTTTTTCCAATATCACTTTTCAAATAATGAAGCAAATAGTTATTATCAACTCTCTCATCCGCCTTAAACACAACATAAAGCGGACTCACGATTACCCTATCTTCAACAGATTGACAATCTATTGATCCCACATTAATTCTGGACGGGTTATACGCAAAGTATCCCTTTGGAACAATCTTATAATTTGTTTGATCTTTACTTGCCACATCCTTATCAAAATATTCTGTGCAAAATCCATTAGTATTAGTAACGCTATACACTTGAATGTCTTCATTATCCTTGTTCCTAACAGAATACTCTGAAATGTACTCACCTAATCTTTCAATTTTTTTCATTATGACAACAGACCTCTCAATTCCTGGAGTGAAGCAACCAACTCATCCTTTAAAGCATCAACATCATTTAACAATTCCTCTGAAGAAGGATATTCAATTTTTTGATACTCTATCTCTTTGTATTCTTTCATTCGTAAAGAATAACCATTTTTCGCAATATCCTCTTTAGAAACCATAAATGATTTTTCTTTTCGGCTTCTCTCCTTTTCGGCTTCAAGATTTGAGAAGCGAGTAATAATATCAGGGATATCATTTTCCTCAACTTCTTCTCTCTTATCATCCAAGCTAAACCCATCTGCCTGCATATCATAGAACCAAACATTTTCTGTGCCACCCGCATTTGTTTTAGTAAAAATCAAAATTGAGGTAGAAACATCTGAATATGGTCTAAAAATCCCTGAAGGAAGAGAAATAACGGCTTCTAATAACTGATTTTCTACCAATTCTTTTCTTGTTGCCTTATGCGCTTTACTGGTTCCAAATACAACTCCATCTGGAACGATACATGCACATCTACCACCGACCTTTAACATTCTTACGAACTCATTGACGAATAAAAGCTCAGTTTTCTTTGTCGCAGCCATTCTTGTTAATGCTGGATTTATATTTTCTTCATCAACAGTTCCGGTAAAAGGCGGATTGGCAAGTATTAAATCATACCTATCTTTTATCTCATTGTTCTTTGAGATACTATCCTGCCATTTAACTTCTGGTCTTGTGATCGAATGAAGCATTAAGTTCATTGCGGATATACGTAACATAGTAGGATCTGTTTCGAATCCAGAAAAAGTATCTGTATCAAATAATTCCCACTGCTTATCTGTCATATTAGGATAATGCTCTCTAATATATTCTGCTGCCGAAATAAGAAATCCTGCTGTACCGCAAGCTGGATCACAAATCATATCGTCTGGTGATGGTTTGCGAAGCTGAACCATCATATCTCTGATCTGTTTTGGTGTTCTAAACTGTCCATTCTGACCTGCAACAGAAAGCTTACTCAACATATACTCGTATAAGTCACCCTGCATATCCAAAGACTTAATATCATCTTTGTATAACTCATCTAATGAATTAATTGTCTTGGATAAAATCCCAGGATTGGTATATCCAAGAGATGCATCTTTCATATATTTTGAAAAGGCAGTCTCATCATCTCCAGTCATTTCCTTGATAAACGGAAATACCTCATTCTTGATGATATCGAAGATTTCCACAGCATCTCTGTCTTTGAATTTGCTCCAACGCATTCTCTGTCCTTCTGGAGTTTCTGGAAAAATCTTATTTTGCTTTTGACCTGTAAGATTCTCGAGTGCCTCAGCATCTATATCTTTTTGATCAAGTGATCTGATAAACATCAAATATGTAATTTGCTCAATTACAGTTATAGGTTGTGTTAAACCTGATGCCCAGATATCTTTCCAAATCTTATCAATTTTGTTCTTAATAGTTCCTGTAATCATTGCTTCCTCCAAATTTGATTATTATCTAATTGTAATCTTTTCTATGCCCCCCAAAAATGGACTTGATACAATTATCTTCAAACTTTACTTTTATCAATACTTATTATGTCTCCGAAATCGCAATCCAATTCTAAGCATATCTTTTCCAAGATACTCATAGACACAGTCTCGCCCTTACTCATCTTAGCAAGTGTACTGCTGCTGATTCCGATGTTTTCATTTTCAACAAGATCCATCTTTTTCATGTTCTTGTCGATTAATAATTTCCATAATCCGTTATAAGATACAGCCATATAATTCCTCTTTTATGGGGATTACCCATCTTGGTGAAGGACCCAAAAGTCCTCATAAATAGTCCTAGGTTAGATTATACGCCCATATGCACATAATTTCAAATACAATTTTCGACTTTTCGAAAGTCGGCTTCGAATTAACATTTAATTAGTTTTATTTTTGTAACAATGTTTACAATTTTCCTATCAAAGGTATTCCGCTCTTCGCGCGGCACCATCTTCGATGGTGTTAGGGCGCGTCTTCGCAAAGCGGCGAGCAGTGCTTTTTGTACAAAAAGTTACTATCCGCTCGTTGGTGGCACATCCCCAATCCCCTTGAACAAGCTAAACGCTTGGCTACGCAATTCTTACGAATTGCTTTATTTTGCTGTTGGATATTTCTTCAGAAATGAAAAAAGAGGGGAACCCATAAGTCTTAAACGTACAGATTCCCCATTAGAATTATCGAGTGATATTGTGTTTTCTGACACGTTCCTTCTTCTGCTCTTCATCACTTTTAAGGAACTGGTCGATATCATATTTTGCTCTTTGAATCTCCTGCATGTCTTTCTTAACCTGACGATATTCACCGTACAGCTTTTTCTTTTCTGCAAGGATCTCGGCATACTCTGCACTGAGATCTTTTACCTTATGAAGCTTCTTCAGATGAAGCTCATCAAAAGGCATTCTTGGCAGCCTTATGAAGCAGGATTTCCTGTCTGTGCTCTTCCAGGAACTTCTTGCTATATCCGCATTTACGATAATCCGCGTATACGTCTTTTGTCTTAAAGTAATCAAAGATATGTTTCTTCAAAACATGAATCTCGGCAAGTTGCTTCTCCTTCTCTTTGATGGATGCTGAAATTTTCGTAAATCGCGCTGTTGCTGTTTTCACATTTTTCTCCAGATCATCATAACTTCGGATGTCATGCTGCTTCAGATATAAAACTGCCTTAGCTACCTGCTTTGTATTAAAGTTCTTGGCAAAGCGGACATAATATTTTCCTTTGCCCTGAGCCAGCTTCTTTTGAATATCAATAAGAAGGTCAAACTCATGATCTTCCTTTTTCCGCTGATAAGTCTTTGGCTGCTTTTCGGCTTTTTCATTATCATAGAAAGCATGCTCCATCTCACCGATAAGAATCTTCTTAAGGTCATCTTCTGTATAACCATCACCAAGAGAGCGCAGCCGGATGAAGCGTTTCTGATCTTTTCCCTTTAGAGAAATATGCTTTCCACGCTTAATCTCGTATCCGGCATCTTCCAGTTTATAAAGCAGCTCATCAAAATCTTTTGCGCTGCCTTCCCTAAGAATCTGATCAATTGCATCTCTAATATCATCACGGAAGGATTTCTTCTCAGGATAGGTCGTTCGCTTAACACGCTCACTTGGCTTCTTCTTTTCTATGACAGACAGACCATGTTCAAGGCAGATGATATCTGATAATCTCTGCAAAGCCAATCCTACAAAAAAGAAATCTCGGAACTTATGGGTACAATCAAGACTCGTAGAATTAAAGATGATGTGATTATGAATATGCGCCTTATCCGTATGAGTCGCTACAATAAAAGCGTGATTGCCTTTGGTAAATCGCATGGCGGTTTCATAGCCTACCTGATTCGCTTCCTCCGGTGTGATTTCTCCCGGCTTAAAGGATTGCCTGATCTGATAAGCTATGATATTGCCCTTAGGATGTCTTCCAGTAAGGCGCTCATATTCTCGTTTTGATAACATGAACTCTTCATCAACACTCTCAGCCTGACAAGCGTAAGAACTAATGAATTGACCGTTTTCAGTCTTCTCACCATTCTTGGCACAATCTGTTCTGTCACTAAGAGACTTCGCTACGCTTTTTCCTTTATTCTGATGCATCGTAATAAGTCTAGTAGCTGCCATACGCATTCACCCCCTTTCTCAAATCGTAGATAACCTTTGCAGAATACTTTTCATTACCTGCCACAATTCATCCTGGTGAGCCTTTATATCATCAATATCTTACTTGTAGATGCTTCCTGTTTCATTCGCCTTTTTCGCATACTGATTCATATTGGCAGAAGTGATGCCAAGAAGCCTTACGGCCTCTTTGACATCGCCCAAATCCATCTGTATGAGATAACCATCAATCGCCATTTTTCTAAGATATACACTCTCATTCAGGATGCCGATTTCCTTTTCCCTGTCACGAATCAGCTTAGCTTCCCCCGGTGTAGCAAAGAAATGAAACTGCACCGTTCTGTTATCCATGGCTACATCTCCCTGCAAGGACAAATCTCAGGAGCCTTTCTCTCTGGAACAGGAACCGGAGCTGTTTTTACCTTCTCCTGCTGTTCTTTTATCTTTTCCATCACAGAAGCTTTCGTATCAGCTGCAATATCTTCCTGATCTGCCTTCTCATTGATTTCAGCAAAATCCGGTACAGGAGCTGCAGGCACATTATTGATAATCCCATCAAATGAGTTATCATTCTGCTCTACCATGTTCTCGATACCGCGCATATGATTTCTGCTAATAGATGGGCCAGCTCCCACATCTTCTATTGGATCAATAGACTCCTGAATCTGTTTCTCCACTTCCAAAAGCTTCTGCTCCCACTCAGCTGTCATAGATGCTGACTGAATCTGTTCCGGCATAACGGTAATAAGAGAAGTTCCCTTATCGGTAGTAACCAAATATTTGGTCTTCTTATTACCCTGTCGTTCTACAAAGCCAATACGAACCAGCTTTTCAATTACGCCAGCTCTTGTTGCAGGAGTACCAAGTCCTTTACGCTCTACTTCGTCCGGCATTTATCCCTGTAATACTGCAACTCCTTTAATGTCTCCTGCTTATTTCTACCAAGTCTGTCTACATCAGTAATAATTAACTCGTCACCCGCTCTTAATACATCCTCTTTCAATACCTGATATCTTGGACGATTAAAATTCTTTCCTGTCTGCTGGTCAGTAAATATCTTTTCCAGCCCCAGATTATTCTGCTCACAATAGGCTGTAATCACCTTGATACCTCTGTCTAAATGCTGTTCTCTTGTACTTGTTCTGTGATAACCATATCTCTTCATGATATTAGCTCCTTCCTTAGTCCTGAAATGTGTACTTTTTGAAACTACAAAAAAAGGACTGCTAAACAGTCCCGAAATCTATGGATATTCCTTTATGGAACGTCCCGGTATTTGTGTATGCTTTTTGACACCACCTCCTTAAAAATGAGTATAAAAAAAGAAGGTATATTCCAACCTCCTTCTCTGACTACTTATGACTATAAGAAATGACACCACCTCAACCCTTGATTTATCGTCATGGGCGAAGCGGTGTCAATACTTGTAATTTTTGAATCCTTTTAAAACCCTTAGGTGGATTCTAGTTTTTCTAGTGCATTGCTCACTTCTATACTTAATCCTTCTACTCTCCTATATGCTAATTCTCCCATACTTAGGTCATACACTAGTTTCTTTTTCATTTCAGCCTCTATATGAACAGTATTTCTGTATTCATATAATTTGACTAAATCATCTGCCAATCCTTTACTTATCAGATTCAGCTCTAATAATGCTGCTACTTTTTGTTCATAGCGAATTTTAGTTTTATCAACAGCTTGAACCTTATTATAGCATGGAATAATATCTTTTTTATCATGTTCCAGTTCTTTGGCTATTTTTTCCAATTTATGTCCTGGTATTCCAATTTTGACCAAGCGTTCTTGAAACAGAAGATTTTTTACTGTATTCGTTTCCTCAAATAGTTCAAACAACAAATAATTAACAACCGCCTCTTGAATAGACACATACATTATTACCTGTGTCTTTATCTGAGCTAATAAAAGCTCGTCCGAAGCTTGTAAACCCTCAAAGAATTTATAAATTTTTCTCGCATTTATAAATTCTACAATAAGTCTATCTCTCAAACTTTTATTCTCAATAAATGGATAAAAATGTGACTCATACCACTCTTTATTAGGTAAATGTCCTGATATATAATTCTCTAGTTCTTTTTTAGTCTCACTTGTAAATGCCATTTTCTACTATCTCCTTTGTCGTAATACTTACTTAATATTAATCGATTTTGAGTTTGATATAAAAATCCTTTCCCTACTTTAAGATTGACTTAATTACTGCTTCGAGAGGAACTTTTTATAATAATGCCGTGGCATACTAATATACAGTTACCAAATCAGCTCGAAGTGCCTCAACGCATCCTTAATATACTCCACCTTTTCCTGCGGACACTGCTTCACCTCTGGATTCTCTTTCTTAGACTTATTATAATTCTCACCCATGTCCAGACCACACATCCGCTTTACCTGTGCAATATAAGAAGTATGCACATTTACACCATACTTGTCCTTCACATATTCCTTAATCTTTGAATAAGTAGCCTTTTCCTCTGGTGTATAATTACTCTCTTCATCAGGCTCCATTGTAACCTCAATCTTAGGTGTATCTTTTTTGAGGGATAATTTGACAACCGTCTCGACGTGCTGCTTAAGTCGGGTATATTCTTGAGACTGAATATACACACGAAGTGACTCATCAAAGTTATCCTTGATGCATTCCTCCAGTTCCATGTCAATCACACCTCCAATACCGGGATTAATATTGATCGGCCTGTTTAACAAAATATAAAAACCCTAGGTAACGAACCTAGAGTTATTGTATCGAACATTCGTTCTGTTGTCAATTTATAAACTTGGATATAATGAACTTTTTTATCTTCTTCAAAACCGATGCAATCCGTATTTCCTTTACAACCGGCTCGCATGGTGGAGATAGCACTTTTTTTCCTTATGTGCATTCATAAGATTATGTGTTCCTCCCAGGAATAAGAAGATATCGCATAGATTGCAGTTCCAAATGACTTAATCTTTTTTGACTTCTGTCTGTGAAAACTCTCCTGGATATACCTACTCTGATCTGGATGCACATAATAATTATTAAAGTACAACATTACATTCCCATCACTGTCAGGTATGATTTTCCTGGTGTCCTCTCCATATTCTATACGGAGAACTTCCGGTTCTTAAATATGGATTTTCATGTTACACTGTATGGACATTTTTCGCAACGTGCTCAGGTCACATCCAGCGGCTCTTAAAAAATGCAAATAATGATTCACACGCTTTCCATCGTCACCAATCATATGGCTAACATAGATTTCCCTTTTACATGCTTCACACGGCTTTGAATTTGCATCCACATCTTTTAGCATCCTAAAATCCCGGTCTTTAATTTTCTTAATGCATTCTGAATCCCTGTCATGTATGATCTGATCATTTTCGTCATACACAAAACGATTGGTTAAGTCAGATAGTAGGCTGGACCTTTTTCTTCTCGCCTTTTCTTTTTCGCTAATTATCCCCTGTTCCGAATTTTCACGTTCTATACGAAGTGTAAATTCTTCAGAGTGTAATTCTGTGGGATCAGACTTGTTCGAATTAAATTCCTCAAGCAAATAGCTAAAGTTTTCGTACTCATAATTTCTTAATACTCTCGGCATAGACCACCTCCAGACCTAGATTTGCATACCGGATACCCTCAATTCGTCCTTCTTCATATTTTCTATAATAATTTATGTGTCTTTTTTTAATGTTTTTGTTCAGTATTTTGAATATCTATATTGGTAAATGAATAAATCACCAATATAGATTTCTTCATAATAATGTGATAAAATTATGTATTATCATTTAAGCCATATTGAAATATAAACGAAAGAAGGTTTTGTATATGGAATTTTTATTACAGCCTAATGTATACTCCACCGGAAACACCCCAAATCTACTAAACTTGCTTGATAAAATGTGGATTAAAGACCACAACTCTGGTGAGGGAACCCTATATATTATTTCAGGATTTGCAAACTACAATGGCGGTGTAAGATTTTATCCATACTTTACAGATCACATACACAAGGGTGGTAATGTAAAAGTAATCATAGGTGGTAGTACTTCTCAAAGATTAAGTAGTATCCAAATTGCTGAGGCTCTTTTACAATGCGGAGCAGATGTATATGTTGTTAATAGAAAGCGGCTTGTGCACGCCAAATGTTATGGATATAAGACTCCATCTGCAGAGGAACTAGTTGTAACATCAGGTAACTTTACTGGTCCAGGTATGTCACAAAATGCTGAAGCTGCCATTAGAATTGATTCAAATAACGTTCAAACAATGGGATTTGAATGGGAAGATCTATTTAACAATATGTTCTCGCAAGGTTGGGATATTTATAAATTAGATTCGTCTGATATTTCAACCAAATCAGATCCCGGATGGCGCCTATTGTATGATGAGATCAACAATACTGTCGCATTAGATGAAGACCAGCAAGTTTCAATGGTTCTGACATTGAGTGGTTCGGATACAGCAAGAATACAAGCAGATCCTGGAACTAGTGCTTCTAAGGGAACTCAATATTTCTGGCTAAGTAAGGGATCATTTGACTTTTTCCCAGCGTTGACAGAAAAAAACAAACGAGGAACCAAGAATACCTATTCAACACTTATAAACATGAATTACATTGACATTGGTGTAATTAATCAATCAAGAGTAACCTTCGAAGCAGACAATAATCTTGATTTCAGATTAGGCACCGGTGCACTTCGAAACACAAAGATTGCATCCAAAAATGATCTTGCCTTAATAACACGAAAAAGTGAATTTGATTACGAGTTGAGAATTATAAAGCAAACAGATGCCTCGTATTCTGCACTCGCTCGTTATGCAGTAAATTATATTGGTAATTACGGTAAGCGGTTTGGCTATATATCAAATTCTGATGTATCATCTATTCTCGGTGTATCAATCTAAAAAAACAGAGGCCCCGAACTTAATAGCCGGTGACCTCTGCCTTTATTTTTTTAATATAATCAGTGTTTCAGAGTTAATTGCATTCTTACTATTTATTCCATATCTTTTATATGTTTGCAATACTAAAAGTTCTTCTACTACCCATCCGCACTCCTCTGCGATTAAAGAAAGCAAATACGGGGTATCAATAACTCTTCGTGATCCTCCTATTGTTGTCTTATTGTTACCAACAATAAGACCGTATTTTCCTCCCGTTTTCATTAGGTTATAGGTATTATAAAACATCTTCTTCATATCCACAAAATATCTATATAAAAGAACCGGAACTGCCTGCTTTCTGAAACCATCCGTCGGTTGCAAATCGCCGGTTAAAGAGTCTATTAGCTCATCTATTTCTTTCGGAAGTTTCTCTCTATTAGTTTTTAATTCCTCTTGCCATTTTTTCTTTTCATTAGAATAAAATTCTCTACTTCCGATAAGGCTTGCTTCTAACCTCATGATTTCATCCGGATGGCACAGCCCTAGCCAAACTAAACTAATGCGCTGCGTATCAATATATGGTAATGCTGTGGCATATGGTGGGCTCGTCACCATTGCGTCAAATTTTTCATTTTTTACTGATGATATGTCGCCTCTTATGTCACACAGAATTGCCTTTCCCAAATCTTTATCGTATCTTTTTATTCTCTGCGCCCCTTCTATGGATGATAAATATTTATCGGCATTATTTTTCCACGCTTCTAATATACCTATTTCTGGAAATGGTGATATTCTTTTTCTAATACGAAGATCTGATGGTTCTTGGTTTGAATAGTCTCTAATCAGATCACTTAATGTGAGTTGAATAAACCTTTTCACCTCTGGTCTTTCATCTTGAATTCGAATATTTATTCCTTCAAGCACACTTAGAGTTTCTTCTGGAATCCATCTTTTTAAATATTCTAACCTTGCATATCCTTCGCTATCAGGCTCTTCGTTTGGCATGGTAAATGGTGCAGAGCTAATAAGTTCATCTATTAGTGTTTTTACATACTGAGTATCTAATGCCAAGCACTGGATTTTCGTATTACTAATAAACACTGCCATTGGATTAATGTCTGTGCCAAGAGATCTATAATCGTTATGAGTACATTCAACCATAGTTGTACCGCTTCCGCAAAATGGATCCATTATATATGCATCTTTTTTTATGTTCATGTACTTTATAACACCTTGTACAACCTGTGGATTATATTTGCCTTTATATTCATGCAATCCATGCGTCGAATATCGTGTTCCTTGTCTTTTTTCGCTAAAATTAGGTCTCGACAACTCTAATTTTGCTTGGCGAGTCAAATATTCTTGCCCCTCTATTTCATACCTGTAAATATACGGAATATCTTCAAAAAATTCTGGTTCCAACTCGTCAGCAATGTTAATTTCATAATAGTATTTCGTTTTCTTTATGTCACCATCTGAAAATGCTAATTGTATTATATGATCAAGCATAACATTTTCATACTCCATATATTTATACGGAAATTTATAAAGTTTTACTTTCACTTGTTTCCTCTTTTCTAAATATTAAAATATTCTCGGTTTTGATTTTCCCATATTTCAAATTGAAGGACTTTCTTGAGGCAGCAATTGTTCTCTCTATATCGGCCACGCAAGTGTATTTATAATCATTTGCAATATTTCTTATTAATAAAGCATTATCAACTGTTCTCCCTTTGATAACAGATCTACCGATCACAATACACACATGACCGCCTGTGACAAGAACTTCGTCAATCAACTTGAATACTGAGCTCATCTGATTATAAAAATCTTTTTCTGTTTGCCCGTTCTTTTTCTGGTAATGCGGACGTGCACCAATTTCATGTTCTCTCACATCTATTGGATCGTACCCAAGCCACCACATACGATATTTATGATATAGCCAATATTCATATGCATTAGGATAAGGTGGTGACGTGATTACTAAGGAAACATCTGTCGATACGTCGTCAGAATTTACCGTCAAAATGTCTTTATTAATTATTTTTGTGTTAGTATCACTACAATCTATTTTTGATTGTGCATTTTTTAGACGTTCTAACGCTGTTCGAAACGACTTAAATACATCCTTTCCACTAGCCCCTTTTTCTATTGCAGCATATCTGGTGTCACTTTCTTGATTAGAAACTCGTACAATAATACTAGACAAGCAAAACCGTAAAGCATTTTGAAGATCGATATTATCTATATTATTTATTTCTGTTACTAATGCGTATATAGACTTTTGTATATCTGATTTAAACCAGTGGTCCAAATTGGGTATGTTAGGTATCTCCATTCCATGTTTTAAGCAATAAGTTTCCGCCCTATCACATATCTCATTTCCCACTTCAACAAGATTTACTTGCGCCTGTTGTGTTTTGACTTTTGAGATCAGACAGGCAATGGGATTCAAATCAACTCCTACAGAATCAATACCCCTTTTTTTAGCCTCCAAAAGTGTCGTTCCGCTTCCACAAAAAGGATCCATTATACTTGTTCCGGGTTTAACCCCCAAAGCATCAATTAAGCTACGCGGGATACTCTCTATAAATCTTGCTGGATAAGGATGCAACGATGATATTTCATCTTGCTTTTCATCGAGAAAGTCCCAATCAATTTCTTTTAAATGATTATATTGACTATCATATATCTTTATGTTTGCCATCTATATTTTCCTCTTTATTTAGCATTTTTATTAATTCATCCAATATCACATGTTGTTCTCTGGATAATGTATTCTCTAGGACTTCACCAGTTGTTTGCGGAGATCTTTGTTGCTCCGTCAATCCAAGTAGATAATCCGCTGATATTTTATAATATTTACATAGACGTACCAATACATCTGGCTCTGGAAATCTTTTATTTGTTTCATACTGAGAAATCGCATTAACTGATACAGATATTGCAATTGCAACTTCTTTCTGCGATAAGCCATTCTGGTTTCTTAATTTCCTTAATCTACTTCCAAACTCCATCGTCTTACCTCCTCGATCATTTTAGCATATTTCTCAAATTGAGTAAAGTAAATAATCGGTTTGATTATTTTCATCGTATACGCTAATTTTTTAGTCCAACACATAATTCCCGCGCACAGCTTTAGTCCGATAAAATCTCGGCGCACAAAGGCTGTCCGCGGGAATTTTAACCCCACTAGATAAAATTACACTATGTACTCATATTTTTCTGCTAAAAACACAGGTTCATATTTTGCACAAAAGCCCGCAAACCCGCTTAAACTGAGGCTTTACGCGAGAGTAAGCACACCGTCTCCACATGATAAGTATTCGGAAACATATCCACGCAGCATATCTTCTCCACTCTATACCCTCTGCCCATAAATATCTGCAAATCCCTTGCCAGACTTGTAGGTTTACATGAAATATAAACCATATTCTCAACACCATACTCTATGATTTTCCCGATAGCCTTCGGATGGATACCGTCTCGTGGTGGATCAAGAATTATATAATCCGGTTTTTCCTCTATCTCATCAAGCACCTTGAGCACATCACCTGCGATAAATTTACAGTTATCAAGACCATTAAGAGCTGCATTTTCCTTTGCTGCGCAAACTGCCTCCTCAACTATTTCGACACCTACTACTTCCTTACACACCGGTGCCATAAGCTGCGCGATGGTGCCGGTTCCGCTGTAGAGGTCGTAGACTGTTTTACCGTTTAGCGAATCCTTGTCATCTCCCAGGATAAACTCTCTCGCTGTCTCATAGAGCACCTCCGCTCCTAGTGAGTTGGTCTGGAAAAATGAGAATGGTGTGATTTTGAATTTCAGACCTAAGAGCTCCTCGTAGAAATATGAATCTCCGTAGAGCACCTCTGTGCCCTCGTTTTTGACCACATCTGCCACGCTGTCATTTTTTGTGTGTAAAACGCCCTTAAATCTGCCGTCATAGTGCCTGGTCAAAAGCGCATATCTAAAGCCTGCGAGCAGCTCCTCCTCGTTGAAGCCCTCTGTCTGTGTGCTAGTGACAAGGTCGACTATGATTTCACCGGTTTTTGTTGCCTTTCTGACAAGCAGATGCCGCAGATAGCCCTTGTGTGTTGCTCTGTGGAAATATGGGATATTGTTTTTTGAAAAATAATCAAGTGTTGCCTTTAATATCGTCCTGAAATCCTCATCCACTATCTGACAGTCCGATACTGTCACAAGGTCATAAAAGCTTCCTCTTTTGTGCATGCCAAGCGCAAGAGGGCCCTCCTTGTACTCATCACCGAAGGAAAATTCCATCTTGTTTCTGTATTCACTCTTTTTCGGACTTCCATGTATCCCTATAAACTCATATCCTGACTCTTCCTCAGTGCCAATGGCATCCGAAATGAGCTTTTTCACCTGGGTAAGCTTCATATCAAGCTGCTTTTCGTAAGGCACTGTCTGATATGTACAGCCCCCGCACATTCCAAAGTGAGGGCATGGCTCTTCTGTCTCCAGAGGCGATTTCTCAATTACATCCATGAGTCTGCCCTCTGCCCTTTGATGCTTTACTTTATTTACAACAAATTCCACCTTCTGTCCCGGAATGGTATTTTTCACAATTACTCTGTCGCCATCATCTGTAACGGCTATTCCCTTGTTTGGGAAGTCTACTCTTTCTACGGTTCCTGTTCCTCTAAATCCTTTTTTCATGTAATTCTTATCTCTCTTTATACTTTATTATTCCTTTGTATGCCTGACTGCAAATGCCTTGCTTCACACATAAAGAAAAATGAGGACTACATATGTAGCCCCCATTATCTAAAAACGATTATTTCTCTTCTTTAGTCTTTGGTGCCTCTTTTTCCTCTTCAGCATCATCATCGTCTTCATCCTCGAAGAAATCATCATCGAATTCATCATCATACTCATCATCGAAATCATCTAAATAATCCGGTGTGAAAAATCTGTAGATACCATATGCCGCTGCTGCAACTGCAACTAATACACCAATGATGGCAAATATGATAACAGCCTTGGAAGGCTTCTTGTCTTCCTCTTCTTTTTTGAGAAGGTCATTAAGCTTTGCCATGCTGAGCTTCTCTGCAAGCTTGTTGTCCTTTAATAATTCTTCAACTTTACTCATAATTCAATCCGCTCCTTTTCCAAAAGTAATTGTCAAATGCTATTTGTTAAATCCATTATAGCATATTATATCCAATTTTCCTATAAAAATTACAATAATTTTAGTCAATTTTTTTCAATTTGGCAAATGAAGCAAACATCTTTTTGGTACCGGCCTTGTCAAAGTCCACAGTGACCTCATAATCCCTGCCGCCTTCTACAATTGCCATGACCTCTCCCGCGCCGAACTTAATGTGAGATACTCTGTCTCCTACCTTATATGAAAGGCCGCCGGTGGTATTGGCACTGGCAAAAGACTTCTGGTTGCTCACAGGCGTGTAGACAGGTGTCCTTGTACGCTGTGTATTAAAGGTGGTCGCATACTCTGTGCCGTATACAGGTGTCTTTTTGAAGGCCTCCTTAGCCTTTCTGTATGTGCTCTGCGAATTTCTTTCAATGTCATCATCACGGCGCTTTGGCTCATAGACCTCGCCTGCCATAAGCTCACGCGGAATCTCTTTCACAAATCGCGATACCTTGTTGAACTGTGTCTCTCCACGCACCATGCGCATGCGTGCAGATGTGATGGTAAGATGCTCCTTGGCTCTCGTGATGCCAACATAAGCAAGACGCCTTTCCTCCTCTATCTCGCTTGTCGCATCATCACTCGTGATTGACATATAGCTTGGGAAAAGACCATCCTCCATACCCGCCAGATACACATTCGGAAACTCAAGTCCCTTAGCACTGTGTAGAGTCATAAGAACCACATAGTCGCTGTTTTCGTCAAGACCGTCTATATCGGCTACAAGCGCTACCTCCTCTAAAAAGCCACTGAGAGTAGGATTCTCCTCCCCCTGCTCGTAATCAACAGCCTTGTTTATAAGCTCATCAATATTCTCAATACGCTGCTCTGCTTCATCCGTGCCCTCAGCCTTCAGCTCATCGACATAGCCGGTCTCATCGATTATTGCCTGTATGAGCTGCGAAACCGAATCCATCTCGGCTCTCGCACGAAGTGACTGTATAAACATCACAAACGGTTTTATCTTGCCTGCCGACCTCGCCATTCCCGGCACCTCATCGACATAGCGCAGTGCCGTATAGAAATCTATCCCCTTCTCAAGAGCATAGTCCGTCACCTTATTGATGCTCGTAGCTCCGATGCCGCGCTTTGGCACATTTATTATTCGCTTTACCGCAAGGTCATCATGGCCATTGTCAATAGTCTTTAAATATGCAAGGATATCCTTTATCTCTTTTCTGGCATAGAAATTCACGCCGCCGACAATCTTGTATGGGATGTTGGCAGCAATAAATTTCTCCTCGAAGAGACGCGACTGTGCGTTGGTTCGGTAAAGCACAGCACAGTCCTTATAGCGCGCCTCACCCTTTCTCACGAGTCTCGCTATCGAACGCGCCACATAATCCGCTTCCTCAAAGCCACTCTCAAGCTGTTCAAAGGTAATCCTGTCTCCGGCTCCGTTGTCAGTCCAAAGGCGCTTGTCCTTTCTACCCACGTTGTTGGAAATGACGCTGTTGGCGGCATCTAGGATATTCTGGGTAGACCTGTAATTCTGCTCAAGCTTTATGACCTTTGCATCTTCAAAATGCTTCTCAAAGTTTAAGATATTGTAGATATTGGCACCTCTGAACTTGTAAATGGACTGATCATCATCACCCACCACACACAGATTCTTATACTTCATGGCAAGAAGCCTGATAAGCTCAAACTGCACGGTGTTTGTGTCCTGATACTCATCCACCATGATATATCTGAAGCGCTCCTGATAGTAATCCAGCACCTCTTTATCCAGCTTAAAAAGCTCTACTGTCTTCACAAGCAAATCATCAAAATCGAGTGCGTTATTCTGCTTTAGGGCATTCTGATACTCCTTGTATACAAGTGCCTGCTTGCGCTTCACGAAGTCACCTGTGAAGCGGTTTTCAAACTCTATCGGATCAATCATCTCATCCTTTGCAGATGAAATGACATTTAAAAACATCTTTTCCTTATACATCTTGGTATCTATCTCAAGACGCTTGCAGATGTCCTTCATCAGAGCCTTCTGGTCGTCAGCATCATATATGGTAAAATTCGTGTCATATCCCAGCCTGTCAATATACCTGCGCAGTATACGCACACATGTCGAATGGAATGTAGAAACCCATATGCTTTCCGAACCATAGCCCACCATATCATCAATTCTCTCACGCATCTCTCCCGCAGCCTTGTTTGTAAAGGTGATTGCCATGATATTGTAAGGATTGACGCCACACTCATCTATCAGGTAGGCAGTCCTGTATGTAAGAACCCTGGTCTTGCCACTGCCTGCCCCCGCTAAAATAAGAAGCGGTCCCTCTGTGGTCAAAACGGCCTCCCTTTGCTGTTCATTCAACATATCTAAGTTCATCTGTTTTCCTCTCAATTCTCCAGTCTTTTACAGGCACACATACCATAAATACAAAAATAATTTATTTACAGCATATCACAAACATATGTTTTGTACAACCCAATATGAGAAAATTCAAAAAAAACTTGTCATATAGTTTTCAATACTATATAATAAAAGCCTGAGGTGATGATATGGAGAATGACGTTAAAGAATTTTTATCAGAATTATTAAAGCAGCTTAAATCAATAGATTACATAAAGCCGGAGGATATACCAAATATTGATTTGTACATGGATCAGGTCACAACCTTCATGGACGAGCAGCTCGCTGCATCAAAGCGCTATGAAAGCGACAAAATCCTTACCAAGACAATGATAAACAACTATGCCAAAAACAATCTGCTCCCTTCTCCAGACAAGAAAAAGTATTCTAAGGAGCATGTGCTCACACTGCTTTTTATATATTATTTCAAAAATATATTGAGCATCAACGATATCCGCTCAATTCTTAATCCGCTTACCGAGAAGTATTTCGGCAATGATGACGGATTTACGATGCAGGATGTCTATACTGAGGTTTTCAGCTTAGAGGCGGAGGAATCGCAAAAGCTCCTAAAGGATCTCGGCAAGAAATACAAGATTGCCGGTGAAACATTTGAGAATTTTCCTGATGAGGATCAGAAATTTCTTCACACATTCAGCTTTATCTGCATGCTGAGCTTTGATGTCTACATCAAGAAAATGCTGATTGAGCGCATGATTGACAATCTAAATGAAGAAAAAGAGGCTTCTTCCCATGAAAATACACATTCAGGAAAAGAAAGTAAAAAAACAGGCTCAAATTAATGAGCCTGTTTTTCTTTTCCCCTATGATAAACTAATCCTCTTTGTCAGAGCCATCCTCCATGCGTGAAAAAACCATATCATATCCATCGTTGCCGTAGTTTAATGATCTGTTCACACGGCTGATTGTGGCTGTGGAAGCCCCGGTCTTTTCTGCTATATCAAGATATGTCTTCTGCTCTCTAAGCATCTTTGCCACTTCAAATCTCTGTGATAGAGAAAAAAGCTCATTTACAGTACAAACATCCTCAAAAAATGTATAACACTCTGCTCTATCCTTGAGACACAAAATAGCATCAAACAAATGGTCTACTGCTTCTGTTTTTAGATTCTTGCTCATCGTGTTCTCCTTTTTCATGCGATTTATTTACTTTTAATTTTAACATATTAAAGTTTTAAAGTAAACAGCTTTCTTGCAATTAAATTATGATATGTTATACTAATGTTACTATCGCCTAATAAATCAGAATGGAGTAAATTGAAAATGAAAAAAGTAGGATATTTCTTTTACACATTTGTCCCACTGCTTGCAGTTGAGGCAATTCAGACTATCGCCTTATTCTTTATGATGGGCATGGGAGTGTTTGGACAGGGTTTTGTCGGAAAGCTTGCTTTTCCGTCTGCAAACGTATCGGACCGCCTTGAAAAGACATTTACCTCTGTAAATTTTAACATGATGATTATGGTCATCTATGCACTCATTACCATTGCGATTTTTGGCATGTGGTACTATGCCAGATACGAAGGTAATTTTCTTCCATCCCCTAAGAAAACCTTCAATCCCATGATGCTTGTGGCAATCGTCATACTCGTGCCGGGTACACAGTTTGCTGCCAATTTCATCGCTAACTTAACCGGCTACATCCGTCCCGACTGGCTGCAGCAGTACAATAAGCTTTTTGAGACATCAGGCATCACAGATACCACCTTTGTGACAGTACTTTATTCTGTAATACTGGCGCCAATCTGTGAGGAGCTTATATTCCGCGGTGTAACCATGCGCTGTGCCAGAAAGGCTTTGCCATTTGCTCTTGCCAATCTGATGCAGGCTGCACTTTTCGGACTGTTCCATCTCAACTGGATTCAGGGCATATATGCCTTTGCACTTGGCATCGTGCTCGGATATGTCTGCGAACGCGGTGGCTCTATTTATTACTCTATGGGGCTTCATCTGCTTTTCAACCTTTGGGGCACACTTTCAGGATTTTTCCCTGATCCCGGTAATAGTGTAGTGGTCTTTGTGGTTGTGATTGTGGTTACAATTGTTTCACTGGTGGCCGGATTTGTACTGTTCAACAAAGGACGAAGAAAGCTCCCCATAAATTCTACAGGAATATAGACACGCCCGCCAGACTTACTATCATCATAATCATGCCGGCAAGCAGTACTCCAAGCATGACAGCGGCAACTGTTGACTTGAAATCCATATCAAGGATACTTGCCGCAAGTGTTCCTGTCCATGCACCTGTTCCCGGAAGTGGGATACCTACGAAAAGTAAAAGTGCAACAAACAGACCTCTTCCGGCCTTTGCCTGAAGCTTCTTACCACCCTTCTCTCCTTTTTCAAGGCAGAAGCTGAAGAACCTTCCAATAATTGGTTTGTCTGCTCCCCAGATGAGAACCTTTCTTGCAAAAAGATAAATAATTGGTACCGGAAGCATATTTGCAATGATACAAACGATAAATGATGGCACTATCGGCAGCCCCATCACCTGTGAAACCGGAACTGCTCCTCTGAGTTCAATAAGTGGTACCATTGAAATTAAAAAGATGTAAATATATTTTTTTAACATGAATAATTCTCCAAAAATTTAATTAGTGTATGCATCTGCTCATCAGTTCCTATGGATATTCGCAGATAGTCGTTGATTCGCTCAGGTGAGCTGAAATGTCTGACAAATATATTGTCTGCCTTAAGGTCCTCAAAAAGCTTTGTTGCAGAAACATTTGCAGGCTTTGCAAATATAAAGTTGCTCTTTGAGTCACAGAATGTAAAGCCAAGTCTCTTAAGCTCTGTCTTTGTCCACTCACGTGTCTTTATGACCTTTGCTGTGGTCTCTTCAAAGTATGCTCTGTCTTTTACCGCTGCTGTAGCTGCTTCGATTGTGATTCTGTCCATGGTATATGAATTGAACGAATATTTCACATCATTCAGATACTTGATAAGCACAGGACTTGCCATTGCAAAACCAACTCTTGAGCCTGCCAGCGAGCGAGATTTCGAGAATGTCTGTACCACAATGACATTATCATATTTGTCAATGAGCGGAAGCGCACTCTCCCCGCCAAAATCTACATATGCCTCATCTACTACGACAATTACATCCTGATTGTGCTCTATTATGTCCTCTATCTCATCAAGAGGCATGATCTTTCCTGTCGGAGCATTAGGGTTTGGAAATACTACTCCGCCGTTTGCCTTATAGTAATCTGACGGTACTATTGAAAAATCATCAGACAGCGGAAGCTGCTCATAAGGGATTCGAAGCATATCTGCCCACACATCATAAAATGAATATGTAATATCAGGAAACAGTATCGGCTTTTTCGAATTGAAAAATGTCATAAAAATCATGGCAAGTACATCATCAGAGCCAACTCCGACAAACACCTTTGAGCTGTCTATCTTATAGAAATCCGCAATTGCATTTACCAGCTTATCAACCCTTGGATCAGGATACAGTCTTAAATCATCTGTATTGAAATTACTTAAAACTTCCTTCACTCCCGGTGCTGGCGGATAGGGATTCTCATTTGTATTTAACTTAATAACACAGGTATTCTTTGGCTGTTCTCCCGGTGTATAAGGTACAACCTTTCGAATGTTATTTTCCCAGTCTCTCATTCTTTTCCTCCAAATTTAATTATATGTCAGCCCATACATATTTACTAATCATTCAATTTTCTTCTCAAAAAAACATGATATCAAACATAAAATCAGCGTTTTTATTCACTTTAAAATATGCACCCAAAAAAATGCTAACAATTTTACTTTACCTCATTTACTTATGTTTGTAAAGGTTGTATATTACACTTAATCACTATTTTTATATATATTTTTATCTATTTTTAATCAAGGGGGATTATAAATAATGACTAAAAATAATTCAAAGGATCTCACCGTAGGTTCTCCTACCGGGCTCATTCTGGGCTTTTCCCTTCCGCTGCTTCTCGGAATGCTTTTTCAACAGGTTTACAGCCTTATGGATACAATAATCGTCGGTCGTTTTCTAAGTGTTTCGGCCTTAGCCGCAGTCGGCTCTACCGGAAGCATCTGCTTTCTCATCATCGGCTTCTGCCAGGGTGTGTGTGCCGGCTTTTCACTTCCAATAGCACAGCGCTTTGGTGCCAAGGATGAAAAAGGACTTAAAAAATATGTAGGAAATGCAGGAATTGTCTCTGTAATTATCGCAATAATCATGACGGCACTCACTGTGCTTCTCTGTGGTCACATTCTGACCTGGATGAATACGCCAGGCGACATTTACGACCTCGCCTACCAGTATCTGATTGTCATATTTGCAGGCATTCCTGCCACAATACTGTACAATCTGCTGTCAGGATATCTGAGATCTCTCGGCAACTCGGTCATACCTGTTATTTTCCTTATAATCGCGGCAGTTCTAAATATCGGTCTTGATTTACTTTTCATTCTGGTATTTAACATGGGCGTGTTTGGAGCGGCTTTTGCAACCGTACTGTCACAGGGTGTATCAGGAGTGCTGTGCATCATTTACATAGCAAAAAATGTACCTCTGCTGCATGTAAGCAGAAATGATTTGGAGCTTGACTCTTCATATGTCAGAAATCTGATGGTCATGGGACTTCCTATGGGCTTTCAGTATTCGATAACCGCTATAGGCAGCGTCATACTGCAGACTGCCGTAAACGGCTTAGGCTCCATCGCAGTTGCCTCAATGACCGCTGCAAGCCGTATTTCAATGTTTATGGTGTGTCCATTTGACGCACTCGGCTCCACAATGGCCACCTACAGTGGACAAAATGTCGGCGCAGCCAAATTTGAACGTGTAAAGAAGGGGCTTATTTCAGCCTCAGTTATAGGATCGGTCTATTCGGTTTTGATTTTTGTGGCACTGCTGTTTATAGCCAACTATCTGATTTACCTGTTTGTATCACCAAGCGAAACAGAGGTTGTCGCACAGGCTCATCAGTTTCTGCTGATAAATGCATTTTTCTACATCCCGCTCGTTCTGGTAAACACAGTCCGTTTCACCATACAGGGCATGGGCTTTTCAGGTTTTGCAATGTTTGCAGGAGTAGCAGAAATGATTGCGCGTTCGCTCATCGGACTTGTATTTGTACCGATATTCGGCTTTTCTGCCGCCTGCTTTGCAAGCCCACTCGCATGGATTCTCGCAGATGCCTTCCTGGTGCCTGCATTCATCCACTGCCTGCATAAATTGCAGAAAGCAAAATCTAGTCAAGTTACAAGTCTTTAGTAAAAAGTCATTAACAATAATGGCTTTAACAGATCCTTTAAAAATCAGTTTATCTCACAGCCGAGGAAAGCACCGGCGAACATACTATATATTGAGCTTTACGAAGCAGCTTAGAAGCAGTTAGAATTATGTCCACCTACAACAATGCCCCAGCATGGACGCTGGGGCAAGGCGTTATGCGCCATGGACGGCGCATAAAAGCCGGTTGTGTCATGGTCTAAACACACTAAACCATAATTCTTACTGCTTCTTAGCTGCGTAGTACTTGCGAAATATATAGTATGGTTCGCCGGTGCTTTCCGCATTATAAAAAGATAATTGAAAATCTTATGCATTTACCGCATCTATAAATTTCCGGAACGCTGCACGTCCCTCATCAGTGCACTTGTACACTCCGGCACACTCAAGCACCTCTTTAAATACAAGTCCAATCTCCTCATTGATGATATCATCAATATTAGACTCATCAATCTTATCATACTTAGACATAAACTTAAGAGCCCAGTCAGCATGTGATGCAAGAGTCTCCGTCGAATGCAGATCCTTTCCTGTAAGGATTGCATCCCTAAGCTCTGCCATCTCACCTTTTAATCTGGCCGGAAGCACTGCAAGTCCCATTACCTCGATAAGTCCGATATTCTCCTTCTTTATGTGATGGAGGTGGGCATGCGGATGATATACGCCAAGCGGATGCTCCTCTGTTGTGATGTTGTTTCTGAGCACAAGGTCAAGCTCATAGTCTCCGTCACGACGTCTTGCTATAGGTGTAATAGTGTTGTGTGGCTCTCCATCTGTCTCTGCAAAAATAAATGCTTCTTCATCTGTATAGCCTCTCCATGCAAGAAGAATCTTATCTGCAAGGTCAATAAGCTTATCTTTGTCTGCTGACTTGATTCTGATAACAGACATAGGCCATTTTACGATACCTGCCTCAACATCCTCGTAGCCCTTGAATGTGATTTTTTTCTCTATCGGAGCCTTTGCCATAGCGAAGGTATAGTGTCCGCCCTGAAAATGGTCGTGACTTAAGATAGAGCCTCCAACGATTGGCAGATCTGCATTTGAGCCTACAAAATAATGTGGAAACTGTGTTACAAAATCAAGCAGCTTTCCAAATGTGGCACGCTCGATTTTCATCGGTGTATGCTTTGAATTGAACACGATACAGTGCTCATTGTAGTATACATATGGTGAGTACTGGAAAAACCACTGGCTGTTGTTTATTGTAACAGGGATAATTCTGTGGTTTTCTCTTGCAGGATGGTTTACGCGGCCTGCATAGCCCTCATTTTCCTTACAAAGCTGGCACTTTGGATATGCGCTCTGCTTAGCATTTTTAGCGGCAGCAATTGCCTTTGGATCCTTCTCAGGCTTTGAGAGATTGATTGTCACATCTAGTGTGCCATACTCTGTGTCTGTGGTCCATTTCATATCCTTCTTTATGCGCTGTCTTCTGATGTAATTGCTGTCACAGCTTAATTTGTAAAAATAATCGGTTGCCGCAAGTGAAGACTCATTGTCGTATAAATCCTTAAAGCGAGCTCTGATCACGCTTGGTGCATTTACGAGGCAGCCCATCAGCTTTGTATCAAAAAGATCCTTGTATACAATGCTGTTTTCTTTCATGATGCCATTGTCATATGCATATGTCATCATATCCTCGAGTATACCCTCAAGCTTCTCCTCTGCCTCTTCCTGTGTCCATGCCGGCTGAGCCTCTACCTTTTCAAATGTCTCATCTTCGATGTCGTCCACTCCGAGTACCTCGAGAAGTCTGTTTACTGTGTATACCTCATCAGCAGGGTCAACAAGTCCTGTTGTAAGACCATATTTTACTAATTCTAATATTCTCTCCTGAATCATGTCATGCTCCTTAATCATTGTCGGGAAAAACCTGTTTATCCGTTACTGTTATTTCATATTGCTAATTTTATGCCAGACGGCTAGGTCCGTCTCCGATTGAAACAACATAAAACTCAGGTGTCTTTCCAACCTTCTCTTCATAGACCTTTGTCAGGTTTGCCTTAAACTGATCAATAGCCTCGTCCTTTACTATGCTGACTGTGCAGCCTCCAAAGCCGCCGCCTGTGATTCGTGATCCGATAACACCCGGAATCTTCCATGCCTCATCAACAAGTACGTCAACCTCAGGACATGATGTCTCATAATCATCACGAAGTGATACATGTGAAGCATTCATAAGCTTTCCAAATGTCTCGATATCATTTTCCTTCAGTGCCTTAACAGCCTTGATGGTACGCTGGTTCTCATAAACCGCATGCTTGCCTCTCTTACGTGCAACCTCATCCTTAATCGCATCCTTATGAGCCTCGAACTCTTCATCTGTCAGGTCACCGAGAGTCTTGATGTCACATACTGTCTGTAAATCCTTAAGAGCCTGTGCACTCTCATTTCTTCTGTCATTGTAAGCACTTGTTACAAGGCTGTGCTTAACCATGCTGTTTGTAACCACGATCTTTGCACCGTCCAAAACGATTGGTGCATACTCAAAATCAAGAGTATTGCAGTCAAGGAAAATTGCATTGTCCTTTTTGCCCATTGCAGATGCAAACTGATCCATGATACCGCAATTACAGCCGTTGTAGTTGTTCTCTGAATACTGACCGATAAGTGCAATATCCTGATTTGTCACGTCAAATCCGTAAATATCCTTTAACATATATCCTGTAACCACCTCAAGAGATGCTGATGAAGAAAGTCCTGAGCCGTTTGGAATATTTCCGAATAAAACAATATCAAGACCGCTTTCAAGCTTCATTCCGCGTCCCTCGAAAGCCCACATAACGCCCATTGGATAGTTTGTCCAAAGTCCGTCCGGATCAGGTGTAAACTCATCAAGTGATGATTCAACCACCCCCAGATTGTCAAAATTCATAGAGTAGAAACGAAGCTTCCTGTCGTCGCGCTTTCTTGCTGCCATATATGTACCGATGGTAAGTGCACATGGGAACACATGTCCTCCATTGTAGTCAGTGTGCTCACCGATCAGATTTACACGTCCCGGAGCAAAATATACTCTGATATCCCCATCTGCTCCAAAAAGCTCCTTGAATTTGTCTAATACGTTCTGCTGTATCATTTTTTCTTCTCCTTTGCTGATTGTATTTGCGTTAAATTGATAGTTAAAATATTTCGTTCTTTCTTTATAATTCTATTATAACTGCACATTTTTACATTGCAATACATCCGACTGAAAATGCAACATAACAAATCAAATCATGCAACAAAATTACATATGTTATTATTTTATTTTTTAAAATTTTTAATAACATCAAGTGCCGGCAGCACATTTCCATCATAGTCAAAGAGCGCCTGGTTTGCCCACTCATTGCCGCATGGTCCCGGATCATTCATGTACTTAAGCGAAGCAGGTGTAGCCCAGCCCGAGCCCGGTACAGGAATCCACGCAGGCTCCCACCAGAAAAATCCTTTTCCGTGGTCATCCACCACATTTGCCACCCTGTTTAAGAAATCCTTTGTAAAGTCAGCCTGCCCCTCAATAGTCATAGGATAATCTATTTTCTCAACAAGCTCAGGCTTTGTCGCATAACCCTTGCGCTCAGAATCAGCAAGCTTCTCGTACTCCTGGTAGCTGTCCATTGTAAAGCCCATGGATACCTCAGCGATGATAAGGTCCTTATTGAAACGCTTTGCAATATCGTTCATATTGAACTCAAGCTGATCGAGAGAGCCGTGCCAGAAAGGATAGTATGACAATCCGATATACTCAAACTCCTCTCCTCTTTCGATGAAGTTTGTAAACCATCTGACATAAAGCTCATTGTTTCCACCATTATCGAGGTGAATCATAATCGGAATATCAGCATTTACCTTGCGGCAGGCACGTATTCCGGCATTCACAAATTTTGCTATATTATCGTAGTTAGGTACCTTTCCCTCAGGCCACAAAAGTCCGTTTGAAAGCTCATTACCTACCTGAATCATTGTGACATTTACACCAGCCTCAATAATCTTTGTCAGATTTTCAAGTGTAAAATCATATACAACCTGCTCCAGCTCGTCCACACCAAAATCCTTCCATGCCTTTGGCTTAATCTGCTTTCCCGGATCTGCCCAAAAATCACTGTAGTGGAAATTCAAAAGCACTCCAAAGCCTGCATCTGTAACCTTTTTTCCGATAGCAATAGTCTCAGCCAGGTCATTGTTACCCGCACCGTAAGGCTCACCATCCTCTGATTTTGGGTCGTTCCACAGACGAAGACGGATTGTATCAACATCATGCTCCTTCATGATGTCAAGAATATCCTTCTCCTTTCCATCCTCGTAGTATTTTGCTCCGCAGCGTTCCAGCTCGAGCAAGGTTGATAAATCCATACCCTTAATAAATTTTGACATTTTAATTCTCCTTAATTCTTATATCATTTATCCTTATATCATTTATTTACACCATGAGAGCAGTCCCAGTAATAGTCCCTGCTCTCAAAATGCGTAATAATATTCCTTACAACCTTAAAATGCTAGATTCCACGGAAACAGAATGTGAATTCCATTTTCTCTGAGGCATCAAGCAGATACTCCGGATGAGTATGTGCGCCCCAGCTGTCGTCTCCGCCTACACCCATCTGCTTCTTTGCCACACGGACAACAGTATAGTGTACAGGTGGAAGCTCAAAGTGATGTGCAGCATTTTCCAGCTCATGTGGTGTATATGGCAGTGCCGAGAACGAAAGCTCATCACCAAAGAACAGCATGCCTCTGCCCTTCTTATCCATTACCTTTGCATATCTTACTCTGCACTTGTTGCCGCTCTCCTGCGGAACGAGGTATTCGGCAATGTTGTCTGCCACTTTATTCTCGTATACACCATACTTTCCGCCATGCTGTCTGTCCTCGTATGTCTCCTGTGGTCCGAGTCCGTACCATTTCACTGTATCATAATCGGCATCCAGCTTGAACATCATGCCAAACTCCGGCATATCGCCAAGTTCCTTTACAGGGTCATATGACAGAGTTGTCTCGATTGTTCCATCACCAAACACTCTGTATGTCACCTCGCATGAGCTCTGCGGTGTGGTAGGCATGAAATAAGTGTATGTGATGGCGATATTGTTGTCATTTTTTTCTACCCTTGGTGATGTATCTGCAAAGCGCTGATCCTGTCTGGTGGTCACATACATGCTGGCAATCTTCCACTGTGCATAGCGCTGTGGCATCATGTTGCCGGAATCATTGTTGGTAGGTGTTCTCCAGAAATTCGGCAGTGGGATAGTATTTGGAAGCATCTCGACGCCACCATATACATATGAAACCATTCCCAGATTCATTCTTGAGAAAAGTGCCTTAAAGTTCTCACCTCTTACAAGGATATTTCCGTTTCCAACAACAAGCTCAACTGATTTGTCGCATGAATACTCACTTACAGGCTTCTTTATCATATGCTGTCCGAATGCAATCTCATATCCTGCCTTTTCCCAGATGGTGTTTTCCTTCAATACAAATGATACGACAATACAGTACTCTTTTTCCACATCTATCATGGAATTTTTAAGAGTCACCGGCACCTCATAGCTTGCCCTATCCATCGGTGGAACAGATATCTGAAGCTTTGTCCTGTAAACCTCCTCACCGTCTGCAAGAAGAATGGCAAAAGCATCAAAAACCGATGTATTTACAAAGAGATTTTTGTTTGTGACTGTAAAGATGTAGTCGCTGTCAAAATCAACCGATATATTCTGATAATTAAACTTCACCTCCTGCATCTTTGGAGAAGCCTCTCTCTCTCCGCCATAACAGATGCCGTTTCCGCTGAAATCTCCATCTGTAGGCCTGTCGCCGAAATCTCCGCCATATGTGAGGAACCACTTGCCGTATCTGTCCTTTTTGTAGATTGACTGGTCAATATAATCCCAGATAAATCCGCCCTGATATCTAGGCTCGCGGTCTGTAAGCTCTGTATATTTGTGCATAGCACCGCAGGAATTTCCCATTGCATGTGTATATTCGCAGCAGATAAACGGTTTCTCAGGATGCTCTGCCAGGAATTTTTCAATGCCTGCAGCCGGAGTATACATCTGGCTTTCCATGTCGCTTGTGTCATTATAGCTTCTATCGCTAAATACTCCCTCATAATGAACCAGACGATGCTTATCAAGCTGTCTGAAAAGTTGTGACATCTCATATATGGTCTTGCCGCCAAACGACTCATTGCCGCATGACCAGATAAGGATTGCCGGATGATTTTTATCCCTCTGATAGCATGAGTTGGCACGGTCCAGCATCATTTCTCTCCACTGTGGCTTGTCCTTTGGCACAACAAAGTCAAGGTCAACATAGCCCTTATTATATGCCTCCCATGTGCCATGACTCTCAAGATTGTTCTCAGCTATCATATAAATTCCATAAATATCGCAAAGCTTATAGAGCATGGAATCATCAGGATAATGGCTTGTTCTTATAGCATTGATATTGTTCTTTTTCATTGTGACAATATCCTTTATCACCTCATCACGGTTTGGCACACGGCCTGTTATTGAGCTGAACTCATGGCGGTTTACACCCTTAAATACAATACGCTTACCGTTTAGCTTCATGAGTCCGTCTACCATCTCAAATCTTCTGAAGCCTGCCAGCTGGCTGATAAACTCGGTCTCATTTCCATGCGTATCTTTAACTATAATTTTAACCTCATACAGATTCGGCTTTTCAGCGCTCCATAACAGAGGATTTTTCACATTACATGAGCCCTCGCAAATTTCCTTATTCCTAAGCTCTATATCAAACTCTTCCAATAAAAGTTTTGCCCTGTCATATTTTTCCACAGACAAATCGCCCAGCTCATAAAGCTTTACACTTGCAATACCATCACCATCTGCCTTTATTGACACACTAAGTGTGCCCTCGTCAAAGGTATCATTAAGTGTAGGAACAACTGACAGATCCTCCACATGTGCACAAGGAACAGCATACAAAAATACATCTCTGAAAATGCCTGAAAATCTGTAAAAATCCTGATCCTCACACCAGCTGCTTGATGTCCATTTCCATACCCTGACCGCAAGCTTGTTCTCACCCTCGACAATATAATCAGTCAGCTCGAAATCAGACGGATCAAATGTGTCCTCACTGTAGCCGACATAGTGTCCATTCAGCCAAAGTGCAAAACCGCTCTCCACTCCCTGGAACGAAATACACACCCTCTTGTTCTTCATATTCTCAGGAATTGTGAAATACTTCACATAGCTTGCAACCGGATTAAAAATCTCAGGTACCTCGCCCGGCTTTATAGACTCATCAGCCTCCCACGGATATGTGGTATTCGTATAGATTGGCACGTCATAGCCTTCCATCTGGATATGTGCCGGAACCCTGATTTCATCCCAGCCTTTGCAATCATAATCAGCTGCCTCAAAGCCACAAGGAGCCAGGGACTGATTCTTTGCATATGCAAACTTCCATAAGCCGTTCATATCATATCTCAGGCTTGATTTTCCTTTAATTTTCTCCAGTTCATTTTTATAGCACACATGATCCGAATGAGCCGCAAGTCTGTTCTGCTCAAATATTTCCGGATTTTTAATGATATTTGAATCAAAATTACTCATATTTTTACACTCCTATCTACTGTATTTATTATTTAATACATGTCTGTTTTAAACACAAAGCCCTCTTATAAGACGAAGGCATGTATTTTCTACCATCCCTTTAGTGCAGATATCCTAAAATTCAGCAGTTTATGCTCATAATTTTCAGGATTTATCTTCCACTGATATGGCGAAGTGTCCAAAAATTTGCGGAAATTACGGTTAAAAGTTGACTGGGTTGTGAATCCACACTTTTGTGCAATAAGCTCCATAGGCTCATTTGTTTTTTTCATAAGCTCGCACGCCTTCTGTACTCTTATCAGATTCAGATACTCCATAGGCGGCATATTGATGTATGATTCAAACAGTCTCCTGAAATGAGTCTCGCTCATGTTGCATAGTTCCGAAAGCTCCCCTGCCTTTATCGATTCGCTGTAATGCTTATTCATGTAGTCAAGTGCTGTGGCTATCTGTGACATATTGGTACCCTTTACGATATTATTATCCTCCTCCGGAAGCTCATCATACCTACGCAACAGCTCTATTACAATTCCCTGCACAAGTAGCTTTACCGTCCTTTGGCAATAAATCTTGTGTTCACGGGTTTCCCTGATTATGGCATTTATATACTCAGCCATAGCCGGGCTCTGATACACGTTAGTCATAAACGCTTTTTTTGATATAGTCGTAACTGCCTCATTCTGGAATGCCGTATTGTTTGGGAACATCTCTTCTATCACAGAATGTATGTCAATAAAAATATACTCCCAGAAATTCACCACCTCACCATAGCTGACTGTAACATGCGGAAAATTCTCAGGTATAAATGTGATATCGCCGTCATGATACTGGTAAATATCCTCATCCAGATACATATTTCCATCTCCCTCTCGGCAGATGCCGATTTCAAGCAGATTATGGAAATGCAGGTGAAATTCCTCATGACCATACACTCTCTTCCATGATTCTCCGCACAACACAAGTGCAGATTCTCCCTGTGGCAGCTCATAAAATCTGAATTCCATCGTGTCTTTTTTTCTTTTTGCCATATATACTCTCCTTTGTAGCGAAATGCAAAACACGCTGCTGCTATTATAGCAGCAGCGTACCAATCACTACTTTAATCAAAATCGAACTTGTCGAATCTCTTGTACATAGCCTTGTACTTCTTGCGGACATCCTCGTTGCCCTGAAGTACCTCTTCCTCTGTACCTCTGAACTGACAACGGATGCAGCTATAAATACCTGTTTCCTTATTATAGAACATATCAATATCAAGATCCCTCATAAAACATAAAGGACATCTATAATTTAATTTGCCTTTTCCAAGTTGAGCCATGTTGCAAATACCTCCTTGTCTTTAATCTGTTTCTTGTAACCAAGCTTGAACATTGGAGAGAATGCATATCCTTCCTCAATGTATCCCTCTGCCTTTGCAGATGGTGTGAGTGAAACCTTTGTCTGAATTGCAGGAATTACTGCGCTTACTGCAGTTGCTCCGTCAAGCTTTGCATCACGACACTTGTACTCATAATTGATGCTCTGTGGGTTTTCTCCCTCACATGTAAGTGTGATGCCTGTCATATCCTCAGGATACTCTGTTGTTCCGTAGCATGCTGTGATGTACTCATCGAGATAAACCTCTGCATTTGGATCACTCATGCTAAGGATATTACGCTCAATCTTGATGTTTGATGAGCCCTCCTCAAAGTATTCCTTTGTCTGAAGAGTAAGCTTAACATCATAAAACTCAATATCTACAGGATCAAGTGTAAGGATTCTTGTCTTCTTGCCATCAATAACTTCCTCTGAAAAATGGCTGTGTGTAGGACAGAGACACAGGTCAACCTCCTCACCGTTGTGTGAAAGCTTGGCACTTCTTACTGTTCCTGCTCCTGCATAGTGTGTAAAGTATCCTGCTCTGTATTTTTCCTGAATAAGGAATGGATAAGATGCATCCTGTACATGCTTTGTTCCGATTCCTACAGGCCACTCAAGCTTTGCAACGTATGGACGAAGGTCTACGATTGCTCCACCCTGATCCATGTTTACGCATGCTCTCATGTATGGGTCACAGTACCAGAAGAGCTGCTTGTCTGAGCCGTAAAGGATATCTCTCCATGGTGCACACTCAGGCTCATTGTAGTTACCTGCGTTGACACCCTTCTTCTCTCTGAAGTAATCAGCGAACTCTGACATTGTCATGTCGATGAGCTTACCCTCTTTCTTTAACTTGCCATAATAATTACAGCCGTCTGTGTATGACTTTAAGAGAAGCTCATATGGCTGCTCCCAGCGTCCCATCTTGTTCATCCAGCCAGGTCCTACGAACATCATGTTGTATGAATATCCGTTATTGTATTTTGCAAGGTCTCTGTACTGGTCGATGAGGTTGTAAAGATATGGATACTCCCATGTCTTTGTATCATAAATCATTCCACGAAGCACATTCTGTGGATGTGTTCCGAAGTTTGAGCCGTTTCCGTCATAGCATGCAATAAGGTCACGTGAGAGATGTGGAATTGCTACGATTCCGCTATCCTCTTCCTTATTTGCTGCTGGCGCATGTGTGTTCTGCTTTGATGGAATCCATGGTGCCCATGGGCCTCCGTCAAAGAGTGTGTACCATGAGTTGTTACATGTGTGGTATGCCTTAGGGCCCTCCTCCCAGCATGTTGCAACTGCACATTTTACCATTGGGTATTTTTCTTTTATGTAGTTTGTAAGGTCTGCATCCATATAGTAAGAGCCTGTTGACTCAGGATAGAAACCGAATCTGTCATGGAATTTCTCGAAAACATCATTTACGATAGCTTTCTTGTCCTCCATCGAGAACATCCAGATACAGAAATCCTTTGTCTTATACTTCTCTCTAAACTCCTCACATGGAAGTCCAAGGAGTGAAAGTGCTATCTCATCACCGTATTTCTCATGATCCTGCTTTGCAAGCTCTACTGCCTCATCATTAAAAAGTGAAGCATATGTCATCTGGATTGTTGTTTTGAGTCCCGCCTCATGTGCAAGTCTCTGCTGTGTCTTGAAGATGTCGAGTGACTCTGTGATAAGCTTCTTATCTCCAATATCCTCTTCTTTTCCCTGTCCTGTCACTGTTGCTGAGTACTCAGGCACCATCTCAGGGCGGTGAATGATGTTAACAATAAATTTGTCCATCCGTTGTTTCCTCCATTTGCTTGTAATTTAATTTATTTCTTAGGTGCGTTTTTTCGCGCAACCGTTTGTTCTGAACTTAGTATATTACAGCATTGCGATTATGTCAATGTGCAATTTCGACATTTTTTAACTTTTGTTTTCAAGCATTTTTCACAAACAAGGGATTAGGTGCGCGTTTTTTGCGCGCAACTTTTGCGCATCGATCGCAGGTCGGTACGTAAGCCGGGGACTGTTGGGGAGACACGCACTTTCGCCCTCGCTACGCTTCGTGACTAAGATTCTGTACGAAATTATGCTCTTAGGTTTTCTATGCACGACGAAACCGTCGAAACTTATACAAATGTATATGCTAGATGGTTTGCTATAATCTCACAGTTTATAGTTACTGCTTCATTGTGTACGCTTTGGCGGTTACAAATGACACGCTACTCACAAGTTCTAGTACACTCCACAGTAGTTAATTCTCGACTAAGCCATCAATACATGTCTATAAGTCCATTTTTATGAGGCTTTACGGCTGGGTTTTTGGAGCTGTTTTTGGGATTTTTGCAGTTTCAGCTACTTTTTGCCAGGTCTTTTCCGGCTTTCTGGCTGGGTTTGGGTGCTGTTTTGGTGATTTCTGCAGTTTCAACTACTTTTTCTCGGGTTTTTTCCGGCTTTTGGGCTGGGTTTTGGGTGCTGTTTTGGTGATTTCTGCAGTTTCAGCTACTTTTTGCCGGGTCTTTTCCGGCTTTTGGGCTGGGTTTGGGGTGCTGTTTTGGTGATTTCTGCAGTTTCAGCTACTTTTTGTGAGGCTTCTGGCATAATGTTGGAAGCCCAACACCATAAATTAACAACAACATATTGAAAAAAGCCACTTGTGTCCTTTAATATCAAGAACACAGTTATAAGAAATGGTAATCTTTATGAACCAGGTCCTCCTGCGTACACATATGTAAATCTTCCTCTCCCCTGCGTCCATGCAGGTGCGTTTCTACGCTTCATGAGCATAATTTCGTACAGAATCTTAGTTGCTAAGCGTAGCGATAGCTAAAGCGCGTGTCCCCAACAGTCCCCGGCTTACGTACCTTACGTTGTGACAGAAATTTAAATAAATGTTTTTAATCTTGCGCTTATTATGTTATCATGTAACTGAGATATAATTAATGATTCATTATAAATAGAAAGAGGTGTTTATATGTGTAGTATTGCAATAAAAATACCAGATGAAGTATTATACGATACCAAAATGACCAAAGATGAAGCTAATGCTTTTGCCAAGAAAGCTACTGCTCTAATGCTTTATTTAAAAAACCATATTTCTATTGGATATTGTGCACAGATAGCCGGAATGAGTGAGGAAGATTTCATCAAATATCTAGGCAATAATAATATATCTATCTTCAGTTTTGATGATGAAGCAGAATTTATAGAGGAGATGAATAATGCGTAGGGTAATTGTCAATTCAACACCATTAATTGCATTGTGCAATGCAGACTTACTTAACATTTTAAAAAAAATATATGGTTCAATCATTATTCCTAAAGCAGTATTCGACGAAGTTACAGCAAAAAAGGATTCTGCCTGTTTACAAATCAAACAAAATCTTGATTGGATTACAGTCGAAACAATCACTAACATTGAAGACCGCAAAATGTACAAAGCAAAGCTTCATGCCGGTGAAGTTGATGTTATGATATTGGCACAAGCTGACCCCAAAGCAGACTTAGTTATCATCGATGATAATGCAGCAAAAAAAACAGCAAAATATCTTGGATTAACAGTAACGGGCACCTTAGGTGTTCTTATAAAAGCTAAACAATCAGGGATTATTTCTTCTGTAAAAAATGCAATAACCAAAATTCAATCAAACGGATTCTATATAAATGAAAATATCATTAAACTAGCATTAAAACAGGCAGGTGAATTATGATTAAAATAGCATTCTTTGATGTGGATGGCACCCTGCTTCGGCTGGGACATAAAGAATTATCAGCAAACACTGCTGCTGCACTTAGGCAGCTCCACCAAAATGGCATCATCCTTTGTATGGCTACCGGAAGAAGCTACACAGGTGTGCCTCATTTTGATGGAATTGATTTTGATGTCCTGCTCACCTTTAACGGCTCATTCGTCACCGCAGGCAATGATATCATCTTCAAAAATCCTATTAATGAGCACGACAAATATCAGATAATTTCCAATCTAAAGCAGATGAACCGCGCCATTGCAATCAGCAACGAGCATATGATTGTCACAAACGGTACCGACCCTGATTTAGAGCAATACTTTGCCTTTGGCAGCGAAAAGCTTAAAATCGCTGACAATTTTGACGAGATAAGCAGGACTGATATATATCAGATTATGTGCTCCTGCAAAAAAGATGAGCACTCACAGATTCTATCCGGCGCGCCCCACTCACAGATAACTGCATGGTGGGATAAGGCCGTTGATATTATTCCGCTTAACAGTGGCAAAGGCAATGCTGTTGCTGCAGTGCTTAGGCATTATGGCTTCTCAAAGGATGAAGCAATTGCTTTCGGTGACGGACATAACGATATTGAAATGCTTGAGGCCGTAGGCATTGGTGTTGCCATGGGCAATGCAAAGGACGAAGTCAAGGCTAAAGCTGATTTTGTATGCAAATCGGTTGAGGATGATGGAATATATCATTACTGTATTGAAAACAAACTGATTTTTTAGAGAAATATACTTATGAACATAGACAACAATTTACGACAACTACTCGAAAACGAAACAAAAATACATCTCGCGGAAATCCGCTTTCTCTACCAGAAGCTCGACAGACAGCTTGGGCTTAACGGTGCAAGGGTTCCTATCACATTTGGCTTTGATACGGACAGGCTCGGTGCATACACTCCGGGCTTTGGGCAGGATGAAGAAGAATTTCATTTTTCGCTGCTTTTCATCGGCTACTGTGTGACAAAGCCCTTGTCAAAGGATGACAGGATGGATTTATATAAGCACGAATATGCCCACTATATGCAATATAATATGGATATACCGGACAAGTACAACTGGCAGCCCGGCATCCACGGAAGTGCGTGGAAATATTGCTGCTCACTTATCGGAGCAGCTCCCACTCCTTACTACAAAGCCGGTGAAGGACTTATTAAGCACGATTATGATAAGGTTCTCAAAAAGAAAATTACTGACAAGAGTATTCCTATCCGCGACACATATTCACGCGAGCAGGAATACCGCAAAAAGAAAAACAGTACTGTAAAATTTAATATCAATGACGATGTCAATCATCCAAAGTTTGGCAAGGGCACCATTGAACATATCGAGCAGCTCGAAGGCTCCGTTCGGCTGCATGTCAGATTCGGTGAAGATCTTAAGAAAATTGATCAGAAATGGCTGCTTCAGGCCGGCCTTAAAAAAGCCGGCCCCCGATTCTAACTATATCTTATAATTTATGTTTGTAACTATTTAAGTCACATTAAGAACAAGAAAATCTACATCTCAATTGCAATCGTATATGACTTCTCAAATTTCTCACCCTGTGCCAGCGAATTACCATACTCCCTGTCCTTTAATTCTCCGGCAAAGCCTGCTCTGTCACATCGGCCGTACCACGGTTCAATACAGATAAACGGTGCTCCCATTCCTGCCGGTGACCACAGACCAAATAAAGGCGCATCAAATGACACCGTAAGGTATGGCTTCTTATCCGGTGTACACAGGCTCACCTTTGAAGCCTGTCTGTTTTCTATTATGAGCGCATCCTTATCAAACATATGCTCATCTATCTGACAGTATCCATCCGCATCCACATTAAGCAGATTGTCATCCTTGTCTAAAAGTCCTCCGTCACAGATAAGTCCGTAGGTGATTGCTTTGTCTGTGTCAAGCTTCAGATAATAGTCTGACTGTTTTCCCTGCTCTGCGACCGGACACATAAATGCCGGATGACCACCTATTGAGAAAAGTAAATCCTTTTTCGCAGGATTTGTCACCCTCCAGGTCACTTTTATCTCACTGCCAGAAAGCTTATAGCCGATTTCGAGCACAAACTCAAACGGATATTTTGCAAGAGTCTCATCATTTGATTTAAGTGAAAACCATGCCTCATCCTTTGTCTGTGACACAAGCTCAAACTCCATATCCCTTGCAAAGCCGTGCTGTCCCATCGGATAATCTGTCCCATCAACGGTAAACTTCTTGTCCTTTAAGCTGCCGACAAACGGGAAAAGCACCGGTGCGCTTCTCTTCCAGTATTTCTCATCGGCATCCCACAGATACTGTGTACCAGTTTCCTTACCGGTGATGCTTTTAAGCTCTGCTCCGAAGCTGTTTATCGTGAGCTCAAGTGATTCATTTTCCAGTTTAATCTCCATCACATATCTCCTTTTATGTTTTTTATAACTATTCAATCAGTTTTTTTACATCACAAGCAGTCCAATTACCCTGACAATAAATGCTGCCACCCATGCAATCGCACACTGCAAAAGCACCACACTGACTGCCCACTTTGCACCCAGCTCTCTCTTTATGGATGCTATAGCAGCCACGCAAGGACTGTAGAGCAGCGAGAACACCAGAAGAGATGCAGCTGAAAGTGTTGTGAGTGCTGTCGTAACAGTTCCTCCAAACAGTATCTCAAGTGTTGATACCACACTCTCCTTTGCCATGAGTCCGCTGATAAGTGACGTGCATATACGCCAGTCGCCGAGTCCCAGAGGCTTAAAGACAGGCACGATAACACTTGAAATAGCGGCAAGCATGCTGTCCTTTGAGTCTGTTACCATGTTAAAATGTATGTCAAAGCTCTGTAAGAACCATATCAGCATTGTTGCAATAAGTATTACTGTAAATGCCTTCTGCAAAAAGTCCTTTGCCTTCTCCCAGAGGAGCTGGCACACATTCTTGGCGCCCGGCATCCTGTAGTTTGGCAGTTCCATGACAAACGGCACTGCGTCACCCCTGAACAAAGTCTTTCTGTAGATAAATGCGAAAAGTATTCCGACAATTATTCCAAGGAAGTACAGTCCTCCCATGACAAGTCCGCCATGCTTCGGGAAAAATGCACTAACAAAGAATGCATAAATTGGCAATTTTGCCGAACAGCTCATAAACGGTGTGAGGAGTATAGTCATTCTACGGTCTCTCTCACTTGGCAGTGTACGTGTCGCCATGACAGCTGGCACCGTACAGCCGAAGCCTATGAGCATTGGTACTATGCTTCGTCCGGAAAGTCCTATCTTACGAAGGAGCTTGTCCATGAAGAATGCAACCCTCGCTATGTATCCGCTGTCCTCCATGAGGGATAAGAAAAAGAACAGTGTCACGATAATCGGCAAAAAGCTTAATACGCTTCCGACACCCTGAAAGATGCCGTCTATTACCAGTCCGTGCAGCACCTCATTCACGCCTGCCGCTGTGAGTGCCTTATCCGTAAGCACGGTCAGTGCTCCTATGCCCTGCTCCAAAAGCCACTGAAGGCCTGCTCCGATTACATTGAAGGTGAGATAAAATACAGCAAGCATTATCACTATAAAGCACGGTATTGCCGTATATTTGCCTGTAAGAACACGGTCGATGCGCTCACTTCTGATACGCTCCCTGCTCTCCTTTGGTTTTACCACGGTGCTCTCGCATATTTTCTCAATAAATGTAAAGCGCATATCCGCAATTGCAGCGCTTCTGTCAAGGCCTCGCTCCTTCTCCATCTGGACAATCAGATGCTCTATTGCCTCTTTCTCATTCTCATCAAGATGAAGCTGCTCTAATATAAGCGCATCTCCCTCGATAATTTTGGTAGCAGCAAAGCGAATCGGAACTCCGGCGAGCTTTGCATGATCCTCAATCAGGTGGCTGACCGCGTGTATACATCTGTGCACGGCACCGCCAAAATCATTCTCATCACAGAAATCCTGTCTGCCCGGGCGCTCCTGATACTTTGCAATGTGTATCGCATGGCGCACCAGCTCATCAACACCCTGATTCTTCGCGGCTGAAATCGGTACAACAGGCACTCCTAACAGTCCCTCGATTTTATTTACATCGATTGAGCCTGAGTTTGCCGTCACCTCATCCATCATATTTAGAGCGATAACCATCGGTATATCCATCTCAAGAAGCTGCATGGTCAGATACAGGTTTCTCTCGATATTTGTCGCATCTACGATATTTATTATGGCCTTTGGCTTGTTATCGAGCACAAAGTTTCTCGACACAATCTCCTCATTCGTATATGGGCTCATTGAGTAAATTCCGGGCAGGTCAGTGATTGATGTGTCCGGATGTTCTTTGATTGCGCCATCCTTTCTGTCCACCGTCACTCCCGGGAAATTGCCCACATGCTGATTTGAGCCTGTAAGCTGGTTGAAAAGTGTTGTCTTGCCGCAGTTTTGGTTTCCCACAAGTGCGTACGTGAGCTTCTCACCCTCCGGAAGGGGATTGCCACTGCCCTTCACATGGTATTTGCCCTCCTCGCCAAGTCCGGGATGGGCTGTGTTGCTTATCTTTTTAGGACCCTCATGCTTTCTTGAACGGCTGTCAATTAATTCTACCTCAATCTGTGCCGCATCATCAAGCCTCAATGTGAGCTCATAGCCGTGCACCTGAAGCTCCATCGGGTCTCCCATCGGTGCAAATTTGATAACTGTCACTTCGGCCTTTGGGATTACTCCCATATCCAGGAAATGCTGGCGCAGTGCGCCCTCACCGCCTACTGTAAGTATTCTGGCACTCTGTCCTATGCCAAGTTCTTTTAGTGTCATTTTATCGCTTCCTAGTGTATTTATTGATAATTTTTCTCAACTTATCACAAATATCTTACCACAAAGCGTGTGCCACTGCATTCATTTTTTTCATTTAATACATCTTTTTTACAATCCTCCACAAGGATATATCCATTGTCATGACGCACAATTGCTTCCGCGAGCGAAAGTCCTATGCCGATGCTGTCTGCCGGCTGTCCGCTGCCGCTGTAAAAACGCGTAAAAATATGCTTTTTGTCCTCATCACTTATGGCTTCTCCATCGTTTTGCACTGTTATCTCTGCATACATCTCATACCTGTAAAAGCCTATCTTTACCTCACTCTCTGCGTGCTCTACTGCATTTTTTACTATGTTTGTAATGGCCTCACACTGCCAGTATGCATCAGCATGTATACAGGCATCCTTATCAGAGCCTTCATCTATGGACAGCCTTATGTCTCTCAAATCGCAAAGTGCCATAACATTGTCAGCTGCCTCAGACACAATTTCAGACAGCAGCGTATCCTTCTCATCAAACTCCACAACATCCGCTTCAAGCCTTGAAAGCTTTAAGATAGCCTGCACCATATGCGATATATTATCCACATCACGCTTTGCCCTGCGCATTATCCTGCTTCTGTTTTCAGGTGCCATATCAGGATTTCCTTCCAGATTTTCCAGATTTATCGAAAGTGATGTGAGCGGTGTCTTAAGCTGATGCGATATGTCAGAAAGCGCATCCTTTAGCAAAAGCTTGTCTGCCTTTGCATTTTCCGCAGACTCCCTCAAATAGATTGCTGTCTTGTAAAGCTCTCCCTTTAGTATAGAAATCTCTCCCTCTGTGCTATCTGCCATAACAAGTCTGTAGTCTCCCTGATTTATGCGACGCAGATAATCCGCAGCCTGTCTGACCTGTCTTTTAAAGCTAAATCTTATAAGCACAATGTAAAGGCAAAAGCCCCCAGCAAAAAGCACAACAAGAAATATGTCTAGCCAAAGCGCTCCTTTAAGCGCTTTTTCATTTGACAAAACCGCAGAATCCTTTTCCATATCAATGCCGTATTTTTTTAAGAGCGTCTCTGCGCTTTTTAAATTTGTATAATCGCTGCCTAAGCTGCTGTCATTTAGAATCGCGGCTATACTGCCATCTGATACATCGGGATATTTTTCATGAATGAGTGCACATAGCTTAGCCACTGTGATGTTATAGTTTTTCGTATATGCCCTGTACTGAAAAAAGACGGTAAAAGCCATAACCATCACACATATACATGTATATATTATTGCAAAATACACAAAATGTTTTCTGTTCTCTAAATTATATTTCTTCTTTCTCATGCTTTCCCCCGGGAACTGTCTCTGTCAGTCGATACTGTTTAAAGAGTTTCATCTGAATCAACACGATACCCGATTCCCTTCACAGTCTTTATCACATCCTCACCAAGCTTTGCCCTGATGCGCTTCATATAGACAGTCACGGTATGGTCATAGACATCGTTGCCTGTCGCCTCCCAGATGCAGTCAAGCACGGCATTTCTGGACACAGCCTTGTCGTGATTGGTAAAAAGCAGATCAAGTATACGGTTTTCAAGACTTGAAAGAGCAATCACCTGTCCAGCCCTTCTTGCTTCCTTTTTGTCCAAATCATAGCTTATGCTTCCTGCGTGTATGACAGATGAGCTGTCATCACTTTTCCTTCGTAAAAATACGCGGTTTACTCTCGCCACAAGCTCTCTTACTGAAAAAGGCTTTGTGATGTAATCCTCCGCTCCAAGCTCAAGTCCCTTTACTATATCATTTTCCTCATCCCTTGCGGTAAGAAAAATCACCGGTGTTTTTTCTTTTTCCAGCCTTTCGCTGTAAAAATCAAAGCCGTTCCCATCCGGAAGCGACACATCAAGCAGCACAAGGCCGGGGTGCTCACTCAAAAGCGCCCCAGCCTCCTTTAAATTGCCTGCTGTCAAAAGCTCATATTCAGGTTCTGTAAAGGTATCACACAGTCCCTCTGTTATTCCTTTATTGTCCTCTATGAGAAGTATTTTTTTCATATCAGCTCCCGCATTTCCTACAGATTTTCATTCTTGATCGTCTCAATAATGTTATTGTGTCTAAGCTTCGTCATTGATAGTTTCATGATAGCATAAATCAGCATTATTACAACCACTATACACAATATAATTGCTTTATACGGCAGCTCATAAATGATTGCATCATCCATCCTGTTCATCATAACACATAGGAGATAGCTTATTAAAATACCAAGCGGTACACCTATTACAAGTGCCTTTACAGATATAAATACACTCTCGAGCCTGACCATTCCAGCAAACTGCTTATCTGTCATTCCAATGCTTCTTAGTGTTGCAAACTCGCGGCTTCTAAGCTCCATTCCGGTGCTTAAGGTATTGATGATATTTGTGATTCCTATTAAGGCAATAACCACAATAAGTCCGTATGCAAATACTCCAAGCAGTGTAAAGAGAGACTTTTCATCGCGCATCTCCTTATCCAGATTGCTGACATAAAAACTAATCTGCGAATACTCAGTATTTCCTTCCGTCTCCTTTTCGAATGTATCCTGATATTCATCTGCATTTTCTGCAACCACATATGCCGAATATGACGCATGTCCCGGTTTAATCTCATTACCGTTCTTGCCGTCACCCCATAGGCTTTCAAAGCCTTTTTGGTTCATAAACAAAAGCGTGGTATTGCTATTGCCATTATAACCGATCGGTACCTTGTCTGTGACACCTGCAATAGTTACATCCACAGTCTTTCTGACTCCGTTATTTATTGTTTCCTCGTCAACGTATCCACTGTTATCCTCTGTGCCGCTTTCAGTATCACCTTCCACTGCATTATTATCATCTGTGCTGCTTTCAGTATCGCCTTCTGCTGCATTGTCATCAGAAGAAGCATCATCATAAACATTATAGCCACACTCGATTGTATCTCCTGCTTTATATTTGTACAGCTCCATCTCTTTTTTGACGTATTTTGAGCTATTCTCATTATACACATCAAATGTGCCTTTATTCACAAGAATTGCTCCTGCAGCTGCATTTTTTATGCCTGCGTCAGACGCATACTTATCATACGATTTGTCATCCAAAACTGTGATTAAAAACTCTTGTGAGACATCCTCACTGTCATCATAAAGCTGCCCGCAATACTCTCCATATTCCTTTGTATACTCCGGCTTATCTACATCAAAATAATAACCTGCTCCAACCAGATAATCCTCAGCTCCTTCAATGCCACTCAAAAGCTTAGAGAGCTTTTCAATATCAAGGTCCTTTTTACATGACATATTTATTCCGATATTGTAATCTGTTGAAGCATATGACATCCCAACCCTGCTAAAGGCCATAGACATAAAGTATGATATCACAATAAAGGTTACTGAGCAGATGACAATAGATGTCACTGTGGTTCTGTACTTTTTATTGTTCCTCTTTATATTCTTATATGAGATAACGCCTCCGATACCCCAGATTCTGCCTATAATCGCCGGGGTCTTAAGCTTTGCTGACTTTATTTTAATCTCCTTTGTGTTTCTTATTGCTTCAAGCGGTGTGACCTTTGCCGCCCTTCTTGCACTGCCTGTTGCTGAGAAATAAATGGTTGCTATACTCATTATCACAGCAAGAATAAGTGCAGGCAGTGATGTGTGAAAGCTCAAAGCAAAGTTAAGCCAGCCTGCTGACAGCACATTTACCACCTTGACAAGTATAAGCGATGCCAAAATACCACTCATGGTACCTACAGGAATACCAACCACTCCAAGCATTGCTGCCTCTGTCTTAACGCTGCTTTTTATCTGGCGCCTCGTAGCACCCACGCTTGCAAGCATGCCATACTGCCTGATTTTTTCAGTGATTGATATGTTGAAGCTGTTTTTGATACAGTACACTGATGTCAGTATGATTATCAAAGCCACAACAGCGGCCACTGTAAACAGTGCTTTAAATGAACCGTCAATCGGGAAAACGCACTCATAGCTTATAAGGTATCCATTCATATATATATCATATTTTGCATTTTCCATCTCTTTAAGAAACCTGTCACTCTCCTCAGCAGACATTTCAACAGATGAATTATTTGCTTTCTCAAACAGCTTTTCATCCACACCAATTATATCAGCAGTCACAGCATCCTTGTTTCTTAAAGCCTTTTTAGTGTATCTGCTGTACACTGTGAGTGTAGTGTCAGCTTCGCTTGCCTCACTCTTTGTGCCATTATCAATTGCTGCCAGTTCATCAGAGTATGTGACAAATGTATATCCGGCGGCACTATAGTCCTCCATTCCATAGCCCGGTCTTTCCATGATGCCTACCACCTTGTACTGCTTTGTCACAGTATCGGTAAGTGTCTCTGCCTCATTCTCATATGCGCTGTTTTCCGATATTACACCTTCGGTGTTTGAATCATATCGCTTTCCGACATCCAGTGTTATCTCATCTCCCACCTTTATGTCGATTCGTCCGTTTGTCTTTAAGTGCCTTGGAATGACTATCTCATCCTCATTTTTTGCCATGCGTCCCTCTATCAGTTTAAAGCAGCCTCTCTCAAAGCCGGCCTCATCTGTTGCCATGACATATGCATACGGCTTATCCTCATTCTTGCAGCCGTCTAGCTTTGCAAAGCCCATTCCCATTGTCTCAAATGTGCTTTCAATATTTCTGTTGTTTTTAAACTCCGAAAGCTCAGACATTTTCACATTCGAAAATTTCACATGAAAGTCGCCGCCCTTTTGCTTCTGGTATTCAATCATACTGTACTGAAAGCTTGACACAAGTGTGACAAGCGCCGACAAAAGCGCTGTTGCAAGAATTATTCCGACTATCGTGACAATAGTTCTTTTCCTGTTGAGCTTTAAGTTTTTTAATGTGAGTGTCTTCATCAAATTCATCTGATTTTACCATCCTCTATCATTATTGTGCGGTCAGCCGCCTTTGCAAGCTCCATATTGTGTGTAATCATAATGATTGTCTGGTTGAGCTCACGGTTTGAGGTCTTTAAGAGATGCATAATCTCGTTGCTGGCCTTGGTATCCAGGTTTCCGGTCGGCTCATCCGCGAGCACTATAGATGGTCTCGTAATCAGGGCTCTTCCTATAGATGTGCGCTGCTGCTGTCCTCCTGATAGCTCATTTGGCAGATGAGTGCGTCTCTCTGTAAGTCCAAGGCGCAAAAGCATGTCATCCATCTGTGCTTTTTCCACCTTTCTTCCGTCAAGCTCCATCGGGATTGCCATGTTTTCCTCCACATTTAATATAGGTATCAGATTATAAAACTGATAAATGATGCCTACCTGTCTTCTTCTGAATATAGCAAGCTCATCATCATTCATTGCAAAAATATCAGTGCCGTTTATATACACCTTTCCGCTTGTTGGCCTGTCAACACCTCCGAGCAGATGAAGCAGTGTGGATTTTCCGGAGCCGCTCGCCCCGACAATTGCCACAAACTCTCCCTTTTCCACGCTCAATGACACATCGTCCAAAGCCTTGACCTGATTTTCTCCGGCTCCGTATATTTTTGATAAGTGTTCTACTCTAAGCAGTTCCATTTAATTCTCCTTTTCTTCTCTATACATTTTTGAGTGCTGTGCGGTCTGTCCTTTAAAGTGTAGCCGCCCCGCGATACAAGTGTATAATACATTATGTAAAGTTACAGGTAGGTTACTTTTAAAAATATTACAGCATAATATAAAAACTCCGGTCAGAACAAAAAGTTTTCTGTGCCGGAGCTTATATGTTATATGTTTTATATCATATGTTTTATAATTATCTATGCCAATAATTATTTCTGCTTATATGAAGCCAAAAAGTCTGCAAGCTTGCCTGTGGCATCCTTTAATATCTCTGTTCTAGGCAGATATACCACTCTGAAGTGATCCGGCTTATCCCAGTTGAAGCCGCCGCCGTGAATGATGAGTATCTTCTTCTCACGAAGCAGATCAAGTGCAAACTGTTCATCGTTTGTGATGTTGAACCTTGCAGTATCAATCTTTGGGAATATGTAAAATGCTGCCTTTGGCTTTACTGCCGAAATTCCCGGTATATCGTTTAATGCCTTGTAGACGTACTCTCTCTGCTCATAGATTCGTCCGCCCGGCACAATATACTCGCCTACACTCTGATATCCGCCTAAAGCTGTCTGCACTATCGACTGCGCCGGAACATTCGAGCAAAGACGCATGTTTGAGAGCATGTTGAGACCCTCGATATAGTCCTTTCCGAGCGCCTTGTTGCCGCTTAAAACCATCCATCCGATACGATAGCCTGCTATCATATGTGACTTAGAAAGACCGCTGAAGGTCACACAGAATAGGTCCGGTGCAAGCGACGCAATAGACACATGCTCATAGTCATCCATCACAAGTCTGTCATATATCTCATCCGAAAAAATCATAAGCTCGTGCTCTCTTGCCACATCAACTATCTGCTGCAGCACCTCCCTTGGATAGAGCGCTCCTGTAGGGTTATTAGGGTTGATTATTACGATTGCCTTTGTCTTGTCTGTAATCTTCTTTTTGATATCCTCTATGTCCGGATACCACTCTGACTGCTCATCACAGATATAGTGCACTGCCGTGCCTCCCGCAAGTGTAACGCAGGCTGTCCAAAGCGGATAGTCCGGTGCCGGCACCAGCACCTCATCACCATTGTCAAGAAGCGCTGACATGCTTAAGTTTATAAGCTCGCTGACTCCGTTTCCGGTGTAGATATCCTCAACCGTCACATTAGGAAGCTTTTTGAGCTGTGCATATTGCATGATTGCTTTTCTTGCAGAAAAAAGTCCCTTGGAGTTGGAATACCCCTCACAGTCCGTGAGCTGGCGAGACATATCATATATCACCTCATCAGGTGTCCTGAAGCCAAACGGCGCAGGATTTCCTATATTGAGCTTCAACACATTTGTGCCGTTTTCCTCCATGCGGGCCGCCTCATCCACCACCGGTCCTCTAACATCATAAAGCACATTATCTAATTTTCTGGATTTTCCAAATTCTCTCATCCTGACCATCTCCTTTTATTTTCGTAACATTTCCTGTATCCGTAATCATATCCTGCTAGCCTAAAAGCTCAAAAACAGCCTCAGCGTCAAATACCACCTGCTTTACCTTATCAACCTCTATCTGATAAAGTGCATTTGCAGCCAGATGCTCTGCAGCCTGCTCGAGATCTCTTATGCCCGATGTGTTCTCGTGAAGCTTAATCACTGCATCAAGTCCGTCCTCTGTGAGAACGCACTCCTCCTCCTTCATTCCCATTCGCTCAAATACCTTGCGCAGGGCAAATCTCTGGAAGATGACCTTCTTCTCTTCATCGGTATAGTCCGGAATATCAATCACTGCAAAACGTGACATAAGCGGTGCAGAAATCTGGGATTTATCATTGGCTGTTGCAATCGGATATACTCCGACGGTCGGCACCATACACTCCATATAGTTGTCTGTAAATCCCAGATTGTCAAGCAGTGTCAAAAGCACATCTGCCGGATTTCCGTTGCCGTTTTTGCTTGAGGCCTTGTCGAGCTCATTGATGATAAATACAAGATTTGACTCTCCCGCCTGTGAAAATGCCTCCATAATGATTCCCGGCTTTGCGTTTGAATAGATTCTTGAGCTTCCTGTGAGCTGCTCTGCATCATTTATGGAGCTCATATCGAGTGTGGTCCATGGAAGCTTAAGTATACGTGCAACAGCATATGCAATCTGTGACTTTCCGGTTCCTGCCGGTCCACAGAGCAGCAGTCCATAGGCAGGAAGTGTATGAGTCCTGTTTATCTGGATAATGGTCTCAATGATTCTCTGCTTCACGCTTTCCATGCCATAGAGCTCCTCATCGAGTATGCGCCTTGCCTCCACAGGGTCAATTGCCTCAAAGTAATTTCCCTTCCACTGGATATTCATCATAATGGAAAGTGCTCTCTGCGCATGGCGTCTTTCCTCAGGTGATACCTCGCTTGAACGCGCAACTGCCAGATTTCTTCTGGCCCACAGCAGTATATTGTCAGGCAGTGTACGGCCTGCACAGGTCATGAAATCTGTGATGCTCTGTATACTGGTGAGCTTCATGCTGTCGCCCTCTTCCTCGTAATCATCGAGGTCAGGTTCATCCTCAGGCATGGTGCTGGCAAAGAGCCTTTCCATCATATACTGCAGGAATCCGTCCTCTGCAGACAGCTTTGTGCCTCTGCCGAGAGACACCTCCCTCACCCTGTATACTGCGTATCCGTCAGGTGTATTGGCTCCTGAAAGCTGTACCTTTATGTGATTTTCGCCAAGCCACTTAAAAAGGCTAACGAAGCGGGAATCAATGCGCAGGATATCTGCACTGGTCACCCCATCACCATCCTCAAATTCAAAGGATGTACGCTTTATCGGATTTGTAAACATACCGAGCGCATGATGCGCCCATTCCTTTTGCTTATTGTCTATCACAACAATCGGTTTATCGGCCGATGCCTTGGTCTCTGTCGAATGAAATGTCTCATATGTACACTCCGGATGCTCGTTTGCTACCGGTGTATCACTAAAATCAAATACTGGCATTTTTATTCCTCTCTTTTCGTAATTGTATTCTTCATCATACCCTGTCAAAGGCTATGTCCTGTACCACCTCGCCCGCGATGATAAGTCCTGCCACTGATGGTACAAATGCAAGGCTTCCGGGAATATCCCTGCGCTCTGTGCACTTGTGTTCGGCACCCGGCGGGCAGATGCAGTTGCTTCTGCAGCTTATAGACATATCCTCTATCGGTCTTGTAGGCTTCTCCTCAGAGTATACCACCTTGAGCTTTTTCACGCCACGTTTTTTAAGCTCACGGCGCATGACCTTTGCAAGAGGACACATGCTGGTCTTATATATATCAGCCACCTTAAATGCACTTGCATCCAGCTTATTTCCCGCTCCCATACTGCTTATGATAGGGACATTTTTCTCCTGTGCCTTCATGACAAGCGCAATCTTTGCTGTGACCGTATCAACCGCGTCAACTATATAATCATACTCTTCAAACGGAAATTCATCAGCATTTTCCGGCAAAAAGAAGCACCTGTGCGTCACGACACTTACATCAGGATTAATATCATGAATCCTCTCCTCCATCACATCTGTCTTGTATTTTCCTATGGTCTTTCGGGTTGCAATTATCTGCCTGTTTAGGTTTGTAAGACACACCTTGTCATCATCGATAAGGTCAATCGCTCCCACGCCGCTTCTGACTAGTGCCTCGCAGACATATCCGCCCACTCCTCCTATTCCAAATACTGCGACTCTTGCGCCCTTTAGCCTATCCATCGCCTCTTTTCCAAGCAAAAGCTGTGTTCTTGAAAACTGATTTAACATTTATTTCTCCTTTTCATCCCTGACCACGCCGACACCGGCAGAAATCAGGAGTCTTACTGTATCCTTAAGCATGCTCCAGTCAGCCTTTGACAGCTCATCGGCAGCCTTTATCATCTCAATGAGCTGCTTAAATGACATCTGATCAAGGTTCTCAAAATTGGAGTCCGATGCTATTGAAAAAAGCACATTTACAAACTGCTTTCGCTGCGCCTCATCCATGCTGCCTATCCAGTTTCTGAGTGTCTTGTCAAGGCGCACACTGTTTTTGTCCAGCCCATCCGCCTTTATGATACTTCCGCCCATTATCTCCCATGAAAAAGCATCATGCTGCAGCGGCCCCGAATTACGGCTTCTTACCACCTCATAATCGTCCACATGCTCAAGCAATAAGCCAACAATAGACGACTGCGGCAGAAATGTTTCTATTCTGTCAAAAATTCTTTTGTAGCCTGCCGTATATATCATCTTGTGATTGAAGCCCGGCCCGTCAAAATTAAACACCTTAATAATGACATCCTGCACCTCTTTATCCACATGCATGGCGGCAAACACTGCCAGATTTCCACCCTTTGAGTGCCCGCCTATCCACAGCTTTCCTGTATTGATGCTTTTATTGTTGATATTTTCATCATCTAAAGCTTTATCATTTATGGCTTTTTCATTTATGCCCCTATCATCATTGCATATATATGCTGCCACCTGCTTTAAATATTTTTTCGCCTTGTTCTGTCCCGGTGTCTCATCGAGATAGCTTAGATTAAAGTTTTCCTTCCAGCCGACCACGGAATGGTCTGTACCACTGTAGGAAATGAAATATGTGCCGTCAGGCAGTTCTATCGTAACCGCAGAAAACTGCGACTCCTCTTTTTCACTAATATCGTATATATAATATCTCAAAATGCAGTCAGCATAGCGCCTTGAGTGCGCCAGCTTTTGAAGCAGCCTCGCGGAGTGGCGGAAAAGATTAGGCATCTGCTCAATCTCATCATCACTGTGGTCCGCGCAGTAAAGGCTTGAAAGCTGTTTTATCGTAAGGTATGACTTCTTTGCATCCGGCATATATGGCTTCATCTGCACATAAATAAGCTGTGAAAAAATCAGTCCGTCCACCTCATTTACATGCACCTCATCAAAGCCTATGTCTCCACGCCAGTCAATATAATCCATGATATCTGCCATACAATGCCCTCCTGAAATATATCTGTCTTATTCATCATAGTGATCTAGGAAGCTGTGCTTTATGCCATCCTTTTTATATGCTACAACCGTAGCCAAATTTACATTCTCCACGCTCTTAAATATATTTGCCTCGACAAAAGGATTCACCTTTTTAAGATTAGCGATGAGCTGCTTTATCTCAACACGCTTTGAGCGGTTTTCCTCATTATTGCAGGTGGTACAGGTATCTGTAAACTTGCAGGCACACTGTATGAAATGCAGACCGTTGTAATCACGCCATGCCTTGATATCGTCCTCCCTGACCAGGTAAAGAGGCCTGATAAGCTCCATGCCCTCAAAGTTTGTGCTGTGAAGCTTAGGCATCATGGTCTGTACCTGTGCACCGTAGAGCATACCCATGAGTATCGTCTCAATAACATCATCATAGTGATGTCCGAGCGCAATTTTGTTGCAGCCCAGCTCCTTTGCAAATGCATACAGATGTCCTCTTCTCATCCTCGCACATAAATAGCATGGCGATTTTTCGATATCATATACAGCATCAAATATATCTGACTCAAAAATAGTGGCAGGGATGCCAAGGTTCCTGCAGTTTTCCTCTATGACATGCCTGTTTGCCTCATTGTAGCCCGGGTCCATGACGAGAAACTTCACATCAAAATCAAACTTGTTGTGATGCTTAAGCTCCTGAAACAGCTTTGCCATGAGCATGGAATCCTTACCGCCCGAGATACACACTGCAATCTTATCCCCCGGCTTTACAAGCTCATAGGTGTTTATCGCCTTTGTAAACTTGCGCCAGATGGATTTCTTAAATTTCTTTCTGATGCTTTGCTCCACATCTGCCTTTATATCGCGCTCTGCCACCTCATCCTCTTTCATGGCATCAAGCAGCCAGCTTATATAGCCTCCCTTTAAGCTTGCCGCATCAAAACCTTTTTCTGTGAGATACTCTGCCACATCCACACTCGTCTTACCACGGCTGCAGACTATGACAAGCTTCTTATCTTGCGGCACCCTCTCATCTGACTCTATTTCCTCTGCCTGAATATTGAGTGCTCCCTTTATGGCACCGTGCGCCACCTCTTCCTCACTTCTTATATCTATTATCTGATAGCTGTTACTATCCAGATTTTTAACTTCTTCTATACTAAGCTGCATTTTATTTCTCCTATATTATTTCCGCAATGACTTTATTTCCTGAAATATCCTGTACTCATAATATGCCGTCACCACAAGGATGAGCCCTATCATAATGAGGCTGTATACATCGCGGATTGCTATTCCAAACGCATCACACACGCATGGCACCAAAAGCCCCGCAGTAAAAACAAGCTTTACAAACGTCAAAAGCCTGAGCGAATATTTTCTGATATTGCCCACACACAGCTCCGCTGCTATGTGATTTAGCTTTTCCGGATAATGCTGCAGCCATGTGATTGCAATGTATACAAGCAAAAGCACAAGTATATTGGCCACAAACTTAAATACCTGTATGTGATAGCACACTCCATAATAAATCTGTAAGCCTATATACGCAAGAGCTAAAAGCGCATCTATTGCCTCAAGCACCGCCGAAGCAAAGGTCATATCTCTTTTTCTCATATAAATCTACTACCTTTCATTAACACCTTAAACACGTAAAAATAAGGTAAAACGATATTGTTTCTCTTTAAACTATCTAATTTTATCATATTATGGACTATCTTTCTAGAAAAATTGTGATATAATAATCAGGTTAAAGGAATTTTATTTAAAAATTTATAATACAACGAGGTTTAATCTAAAATGAGCAAATTAACAATACCAAAGAACTATTCTTCGGCACTGAATCTTCACGATACACAGCTTGCCATCAAGACTGTTAAGGATTTCTTCCAGGGCATGCTCGCACAGCGTCTTTCCCTGACACGTGTTTCAGCACCGCTTTTCGTTGATCCTACCACAGGCTTAAACGATAACTTAAACGGATATGAAAGACCTGTTACCTTCGGCATCCTTGAGCAGGGTGACAAGGAGGCTGAGGTCGTTCACTCTCTTGCCAAGTGGAAGAGATATGCATTAAAGAAATACGGCTTTTCTCTCGGCGAGGGCATCTACACAGATATGAATGCCATAAGACGTGATGAGGAGACTGACAATATCCACTCTATATTTGTTGACCAGTGGGACTGGGAAAAGGTCATCCGCAAGGAGGACAGAAACTTAGACTTCCTTAAGGAAACAGTAAAGACAGTATACAAATGTCTGCGCAAGACCGAGCAGTACATGGCTATACAGTACGACTACATAGATTTGATTCTGCCAAAGGATATCACCTTTATCACCACATCAGAGCTTGAGGAAATGTTCCCGGACAATACTCCAAAGGAGCGCGAGTATTATTTTGCAAAGGCAAAGGGTGCAATCTGTGTAATGCAGATTGGTGACAAGCTTGCAAACGGAGAGCCTCACGACGGACGTGCCCCTGACTATGACGACTGGGCTTTAAACGCTGATATCATCGTATACTATCCTGTTCTTGATATCGCACTTGAGCTTTCATCAATGGGTATCCGTGTAGATGAAAAAGCCCTAAAGGAGCAGCTTGACAAGGCCGGATGTCCTGAGCGTGCTAAGCTTCCATTCCAGAAGGCTATCCTCAACAAGGAGCTTCCGTACACTATCGGAGGCGGAATCGGACAGTCACGAATCTGTATGTTCTTCCTCAGAAAGGCTCATATCGGTGAGGTACAGAGCTCACTGTGGCCTGATGAGACAATTAAGGAATGTGAGGAGCATGGTATTCAATTGCTATAATCTGCATACCATACTTTACTGTTTGTTATTAAAAACCTGCTGTGTCAGACAAGCATGACACAGCAGGTTTTTTATTTCTTATTTTTTAATTTTTCCATATGCATCACAAACATCAGCATAAATGCATGTGTTGCTGCTATTATCTACACAAACATCCTCCATGCAGCCCTGATCTGCGAACCCAGCCTCTCAAACTGCCAGTGGGTATTGCTCTTTATGATACTGTTTGGATCATTTATAGTAAAGCCCTCATCATCATAGCCTGTGATCACCATAAAATGTCCCTTTTCTGTGAAATCTCCCGGACCGACATTTACGACTATCAGATTGCCCTCATCAAGCCTTTCTTTAAATGTATCCTCATCCACCTTTATAGTCTTTGCATTTACCCCGTAGTGCCTGCAGCCCTTGCTTATAAGATTCCATGCACTTCCGGAGCCATCCACACTGTAGCCGGCCTCCTTTGCATACTCTGCCACCGCAAGAGGGGATGCCTGTGCATCATGTGTCAGATATAATACAACCATCGAAAGTGCAGTCGGACCGCAGCCACTCGCCGCAAAATAATTGCCACTGTACTTTTCATAGCCCCATCTCTTATCCCACTGTTGCAAAAGAGGTACTGTATCCTGCGAGGCCTCTGCAGTCAGATCAATATCATGCTCTTTCGAATGCTCCTTAGGATACTCATATATGAAGTCAATTGCCTCATCATTTTTCTTTGCAAGCTCCTTTAGCTGCCCCGGATACTTTGCACTGTGAAGTATCTCATCAAGCTTCGTTTCCTTGTCAGGCTCGCTGCTTTGCTCCGCAGCGTTTACATCAGCCTCTGAGCTGTTTTGATTTTTTTCTGAATCCATTTTAGATGCGGTAAGTGAATTATTATTCTTCTGCACATCAACATCTCTTGATTGCGTCTTATTATCAGCACCTACCACCGCGTCAGCTACGGGAACTAAAAGCTGCATGCCACACGCCAGAAATGTTGTTATGATTATCGCTGCACAAAGAACTATTGCGCCTATTTTCATGCGCCTGTCGCGGTGCCTTGCACGTTTTATGCTTCCCTGCCTTCTATGAGTTTTCTTATGTGTCTTTCCCATTGTTTTCCTCTTACTATTATAGCTTATCAACTTCATCCATCCAGATACGTCCGCACGCATCAGAAGGCATCCTTAGGTCTCCTCTCGGTGAGACCGCCACTGTTCCTACCTTTGGTCCATCCGGCAGACATGAACGCTTGAACTGCTGTGCAAAAAATCTGCGATAGAAGTTCTTAAGCCATTTGAGAATAAACTCATCATCATATTTTCCTTCAAATGCTATCCTTGCAAGGCGGTAAACCTTGGCAGGAGCATAGCCGCAGCGCAGCATATTGTAAAGGAAGAAGTCATGCAGCTCATAAGGGCCCACAAGATCCTCTGTCTTCTGTGAAATCTTACCGTTTTCAGGTGGTAAAAGCTCAGGAGAAACAGGTGTATCAAGCACATCAAGAAGTGTACTTTCCAGCAAATCGCTGCCGCAGGTATCTGCATAGTATTTTACCAGATGGCGCACCAGAGTCTTTGGAACCGAAGCATTTACCGCATACATGGACATATGGTCTCCGTTGTAGGTCGCCCAGCCGAGTGCCAGCTCTGACAAATCTCCTGTACCTATAACCATTCCGTTTTCCTTGTTTGCGATATCCATAAGTATCTGTGTGCGCTCACGTGCCTGTCCATTCTCGTAGGTGACATCATGCACAGACGGATCCTGTCCGATATCCCTGAAATGTATATTTACGGCATCCTTTATATCCACCTCGATAAATGTAGCTCCAAGGCATTTAATGAGATTTACCGCATTGTCATATGTGCGGTCTGTTGTTCCAAAGCCCGGCATAGTAACTGCCGCTATATCCTTGTGATCCTTTCCCAAAAGGTCAAATGCTCTCACCGTGACAAGCAGTGCCAGTGTGGAGTCGAGTCCTCCTGAAATACCTATAACTGCTGTCTTGCAGTTGGTATGCTCTAATCTCTTTTTAAGCCCCATAGCCTGAATCATAAGAATCTCATCACAGCGTCTGTCCCTGTCTGTCTTATCTGCAGGAACAAAAGGAGCGCAATTTACATAGCGGCTAAGAATGGTATCCTTTACCTCAAGATCAAACTCAGCCCATCTGTGATCATCCTCGACAACAAATGTTGTCATCCTGCGCCTCTCAGTCTCTATTCTTTCCACATCAAACTCGCTGTATATAGTCTCATTTGTAAAGCGCTTTGACTCGGCAAGCACATTTCCGTTTTCACAGATGAGATTGTGTCCTGAGTAGACCACATCCTGTGTGGACTCACCGTCTCCCGCTGACGCATAAATATATCCACAGATTAATCTGGCAGACTGTCCGCTCACAAGCTCTCTCCTGTATATTGCCTTGCCTGTCACCTCATCTGATGCAGACAGATTTACAATCACAGTGGCACCCGACATCGCGTGTCTGATGCTCGGCGGGTTCGGAGTCCAAAGATCCTCACAAAGCTCCACCGCTATCTTAAGCTTTGGCAGCTGCTTGCAGCTAAAAATAAAATCAGTATCTACAGACACCTGCTGTCCATTTTTCAGTGTGACATATGTGCTAAGGTTTTCTCCCGATGCAAAATGCCTTGCCTCATAAAACTCATTGTAATTTGGCAGAAATGTCTTTGGCACCATGGCAAGTACTTCTCCGCGCGATACAACTGCCGCCATATTATAGAGCATGCCGTTTATCTCATATGGAAGCCCCATGAAAAATATGCCGTCAAGGCTCCTGCTGTAATCAGCTATCCCTATAAGCTCATCCTCTGCTGCAGCTATGAGCTTATCCTGCCAGAAAAGATCCTGACAGGTGTATCCGGTAATGCAAAGCTCCGGGAAAACAACCACCTTTGCCCCGTTGTCAGTGCACTCCTTCATAAGAGCTTTAATAAGCTGTCCGTTGTATACAGTATCAGCTACCTTTACCTTTGGTGTCGCTGCAGCGACCTTTATATATCCGTCCTTCAATTAGCGCATCTCCTTCAACTCATCCACCGTAAACTCATATGCCTTATTACAGAACTGGCACTTTACCTCAATGCTCTCGCCATCTGCGATAATGGAATCAAGATCCTTTTTGCTAAGTGTGGAAAGTGCTCTGCTCACACGCTCCTTTGAGCAGTCACAGTGGAAGCGTGTCTCTGTCGTATCTGTGATTTCAAGCCCGAAATCCCCTAAAATTTCCTCAAGTATCTGCTCCGGAGTCAGCCCCCTGTCAAGCATCTGTGTCACCGAATCAATCTCTGTGATTTTCTTTTCAAGCCTGTCCACAACCTCATCCGGTGTAAACGGCATAAGCTGGATGATAAATCCGCCTGCCTGCTTTACGCTCTGGTCCTTATCCACCAGCACGCCGAGACCAACCGCCGATGGAATCTGCTCAGATGTGGCAAAATAATAGGTCAGATCCTCAGCTATCTCACCTGTTTTAAGCTCACACTGACCTGAGTACGGCTCCTTTAAGCCCATATCCTTTATAACTGTGAGTATTCCAAGATCAAGCGCTCCACCCACATCGAGCTTGCCTGCCGCATTGAGTGGCAGCTCAACCTGTGGATTTATGGCAAAGCCCTTTACATTGCCGTGCGAATCTGCTGTGACGGTAAGTCCCTTTGCAGGTCCGCTGCACTGTATCTGAAGAGTTATGATATCCTTATCGCCCTTCATCATAGCTCCCATCATGGCTCCCGCAGAAAGAAGTCTGCCAAGTGCCGCCGTCATGACAGGTGTTGTCATGTGATCCTCTCTGGCGGTCTCCACCATCTCCCTTGATGTTACAGCAAATGCTCTGATATTAGCATCCGCCGCTGTTGCTCTTACTATATAATCTGACATAATTTACCTCTCATTATCTAATTCTATGCTTTATGTGCAATTACAGTGACCTTCTCACTGTCACACTTCACCTGATCGTCTGTGTACGCATCATACACCGCATCAAACACAAGTCCCGACTGCTCAAGAAGCTCCTTAAGCTCTGAAATCTCATAGCATCTCTGGAAATGAGTTTCCTCAAACTTCTTGTAGATGTCATCCTCATCCTCTGACTGCTCCTTTATAAAAAGTGTCAGGTCATACTCGTTTATTTTCTCATCGGCATCATAATAATTGTCCCATATAAAGCTGCCCTCATCACGGTTTTCAGCTATGGTATTATCAGCCATGAGCACCTCATATTTGTATGGAGTATTGATATCAAATATAAAAATGCCACCCTCTTTGAGACTTTCGCTCACGCAGAAAAAAACTGCCTGCAGATCCTCAGGCTCAAGAATATAATTGATGCTGTCACATGCGCTTACGACGGCACTCACCTTTTCTCCCGGTTCAAACTCTCTCATGTCCTGCATCAGATAAAGGATTCTGTCATCCTCTCTCTCAAGTGCCATATCAAGCATGTCAAAAGAATTGTCAATGCCTATCATATCATAGCCTGCATCTGCAAGAAGCGTGGTAAGCTTTCCCGTACCACAGCCTAAGTCCACGACATATCCACTGTCTATGCCATTTGCACGCAGTTTTTCGACAATATATCTGCCCCACACCTCATATGGCACATTGTCCATGAACATGTCATACACCCGGGCAAAACTCGTGTATGCTTCCATAATTACCTCATTTCGTGTTACAGAACCCCTGCTGCTTACATGCGAGCATGACGCATCAGCTTTTTTGTTCTCAGTGGTTCTGAATAGTTACTATTGATTATATAATAACAATTAAATGTCTCAAAATCAAGGTTGATATAAGGCACAAAAACCATTATACTAAGCATATGATTGATAATTACGAACACTACATAACAAAAAACATCAAAGCATTTTACAAAAGGCGTCTTTTCTCTCCGATTGTATACATCATTCTGCTTACCGTGCTATGGTTTGCATTTTCACTCGGAGATATTTTATCGCCCATACACATTGACGATTCTGTCAGCTTTGAAGCTGCATACAAGGATTCGGACAGATATGTAAAAACCACCCTTAAAAAGCTTTACTTTACCGGCTACACCATGAAGGACGGCAACGATATCAAGGGCTATTACTACTACTGCATGCGTGATAAGCACTGCTCTATTGTACTGCTTGCACCATCCACCTGTGAGGAGGGTCTGCCCTCTATCGACAAACTCACGGTGGTCGGTAAAATCGTAAAGGGAAAGGGCACCTACACACAGTTTGTAAATAAACTGTCTAAGGATCTGAGTTGGGATTCCAAGGGACTCTCCGATACCATAACAGGCTACTATCTTAATGAGCCTGAGTACCATTTGAAAACTACTATTTTTATGTTTGTTTTTTATTTTGGCACTCTCATCTATGCTGTTATCAGCCTGATATTCTACATCCTATGCATCAGGTTTCCTGTTTTGGCACCGGCATGTCAGAATCTTGTTGTATTTGGCAATCCGCACAAGCTGCTTGCCGAGGCTGAGGAGGAGCTTGCGACACTGCCACAGCTTGCCACCGAGGACATGTTTATCACAGAGCACTATTTTATCATGACCTCGCCTTATGGCAATGCCATCGTGCCTATCAAAGAGATTTTATGGATTTACAAATACTCTACCCTGCACAAGATTCTGTGGTATCATTTCAGCATCTCATATACACTGCATATTTCCGCAAATAAGCATCTGTATATTCATTGTCCGAAGAACACGAAGTCTGATATCGATGGTATCATCGATTATCTGGCTGAGGCTAATCATGATATTCTGGTTGGTTTCAGTGAGGAAAACAGATTGAAGGTGCAGGCTGTTCAGGGGAAACCGCTGCATATTGAGAGGCTTCTTGCGTGGAAGAAGAAGAAATAAAGTGTTTCAGTTTATTGGCTTAAATGACGGGGCCTCGCAGGAGCACTGCTGCAAAATACGCTCATACTACGCGAATTTTACAGCAGTGTTCCTGCGAGGCTCCTGTTTGTTGCAGTGTCCAGAGATTTTTGCTATTTTTTAAAATCCCAAATAGATGCCTGTCCGCACCGCATATCTGCCACTAAACGAATACTGAATATTTACCAATTTCATTACCTGCTGCATTAACATTCATGGATTGAACCATAACAAGACCTAATGATAAAATTACTGAAAATATCCTCTTGCACATTTTTTTACTCATATAACTGCCTCCTTTGGTCTATTTTTTGCCTATCCCACACAAAACAAAACTCCTTAATTAAAAAACCTTTTTTTACTTCTACATATCCCATCACCTCATCATTCAAATAAAGTATCCATCTTTCATCCTGTTTCTTAATTATCAACTCCTGTAATTGACACATCTCATATGCATATTCATGTTTTTGGACAACCTCAAATAAAAAGCTCTCATTGATTTCCTTTCGTGTATAATATGTAGAAATATATGCCTCATCATTCTCTTCACTTCCCAATTCAACACAATCCCTATTATCACTTCCTAAAATGAAATAATACACTAATTTATCCATTGTAGAATTTACTTTCATCGCTGAACCCATCATCAGACAACCAATCAAAAAAATAATTGTCCAAAACAAATATATTCCCCAATAAGCAGCTTTGCTTTTGACAATATTCTTATCACGATGTCTCCCAAAGCACATAAGATGTGTTAATTGTCTTGGATAGAAAATAATCAAAAAAGCTGAAACAACTATATAACATATTTTCATTTTATTATCTCTCTCTTAATCAAAATTCCTAAATTGGATGTTTCCTGAAAAACACTTTATTCAGAACGATTTATTGTATCATTTGTAAACTCAACAATAATGTTCTTATTGGTGCTCAGTGTGATTCGGTGGTTGTTATTCATGGTAAAAGACTCCAATCTATAGGTTTTGTTACGTCTATTTTACCATATATTTTCTTCACCTGGTGGGTGAATAATGATATGAACAACAAAGTATCGCAAAAGCTTGAAATTATAGGATTTAAGGAGTCTGTGAAGAAATATACTACCATTTATTTCTTTATTTATTTTCTCTATTACATTTATGTTCTACCGGTCTTTTCGGTTGATGAAATATCCCCAAACAAAACGGAGGATCACCACTGGCTCTCTTAATCTCATTTCTTGTCACCCTCTCCACAACCTTCAATACCTTTTTGTTAATTTTCTTCATTTCTCTTTACCTCCTGTTTTAATATTTTAGCTATCAGCAACAGAACCGCACATAATATAACAGCAACTGCCATATGGCAAACATACATCATATCGGCTCCGAGCAAAGTAAAAGTGTAAATAACACACACTTCAACTGCACACAAAATTCTTGCCGCCCTCTTTGATTCTGACAGTTCTACCGCATCCATATGTATGTTGGGATGATTAACAGTCCCTATAACTTCAACTATGCAAATTGCAACTAATAATAATCCAAAAACCAGCTGCGGATAGTCAACCAGAACCATACATAAACCTAAGACAAGCATATAAGTAACCACTGTACCCAAATAACATTGAAAAAAGGTATTCATATGATATCCGCCTGTTCTTTTTCTTAATGACAAAAAGAATAACAAAAAGAATGCTGTTGGAACTAATTTCTCAATCAGTACACTTATTAGCAAAATAGTTCCAATGGTTATAAATTTTTCCATTAACGAAACAAGCGTATAGACATAATATTCTTCCGCTTCCTTGTCAATCATTTTTTCCTCAGCCATTTGGTCAACCAACCCCATTGCCATCTTCTCAATCATATCAACGCCTCCTTCTACTGTAAGTATAACAATACACAATTTCTTAACAAGGTCTATTGCAGAAAGTGTACTTATTTTGCAGAAAACGACAAAAAAGTGATTTGTTCTCAGAAATCACTTTTCACTAGAGGAATCATAATGGAAAAATAAAACTCTCGTTCATCGTTTTGAATTACATAAGAGCCCCCGTACTTCCTTATTGTTTCAGCTATATTTTTTATTCCTATTCCATGCTCATCTGTATCCAAAATCTTTGTAGTCTGTATCTCTCCATTTTCATAAATAACAGCATTCTCATAAGTATTTTTCACCGATATAATCGCATTATTGTCCTCTATAACAATTTTCAATTTTATTATTTTATCCCCTCTGCACTTTTCACATGCTTCAATCGCATTGTTTAATAAATTGGACATAATAACCACAACATCCTCATCGCTAATATTCAAAGATGATAAATCATTAATTTTAAATACAAAAACAATACCTTTATCCCTTATTTCCTGATATTTAGTATTCAATACCGCATCCACAATCACATTATTTGTACAAATAAAATCCAATTCTTTACTAATTTGACCACTGATTTTATTTACAAAGCTTTCCAATGAATCATATTTCTTCTTTTTTATCAAAGAATCAATGCACATAATCTGATTTTTATATTCATGTGTCATTTTCTTTTGTTTATCAAAATTTTCAGAAATAGAACGATACATACCTATTTGGTTTTTAACCTGTATCCTATAAATACGTTCCTCCTGCAATTTATTTTCTCGTTTTAAAATATCATATATTAAATAAAATACAACTATGTTCATTCCCGCCAATCCACACGCTATAACAAAAAATAAATTCTCCTGGGCTTTATTTTTTATATCTTCAGACATTTTTATCATAGCTGTAATAACACATATTGTGAAAATAGGGAAAAAAATAAACCGAAGCCATTCTGTATCTGCCAGCATAGCCAAAGATTTTTTCTCCATATGATTTCTAATAATTAATACAGCAAAAAGTAACAATGCCTTTCCTAAAACAACGACCAATGAACCCTGTATAACATGTGATTCCCATACTTCTTCCATGTTATGAAAAATATAAATATTCATAAGTAACGCGAAATAATCCATCACGAGCAAAAGACTCTCAAATAATGCTGATAAAATCATCGCCTTACCAAAACTCAGTTTAAGATAAAGCAACATAAAGAATGTTATGAGAATAATTGAAAATACCTGCTTTACAATAAAATAGTCTCGAAAAATCATTGCAATAAAATAGCAAAGCACTGTCAATCCGATAACTATACTATAATTTTTCCAACAATTATTTTCCTCTCTTTTTATTCCAAATGCTTCAAAAAAAATTTTGCAGCATAATATTTCCAACATCATAATCATAAGACTCTGAATGTAAACAAACATTTATACTTCACCTCTATAAGCGATAAACTTTTCTTCTACATATTTATATCTCGCTCTAGCTATATCTAATAGAATTCCATTATTCAGCAATACTCTGTATCTGCTTATATTTTTAATGAATTTCATATTAACCAGAAAGCTCTGATGTATCCGCAGAAAATCATTTCCGGCAAACTTATCATCTATTTCATTTAGCGTCCCTTGTAATGTATATTTTTGCAGACAATCCTCCATTACATGAAACTCCAATTTATGTAATTTACTCTCAATATACAATATGCGATTCAATGAAACTTTCCTTGTACCTTCGCAGAAATCAAATTCAACCCAAGTAATCTTATAATCCATTTTTTCATGAATTGCATCCATGCACTCATAAACACTGGCAAACAGATTTTTATTGTCCTTTAAAATATATCTTACTGCATCTACCTTATATCCTTCTATCGTATAGTTTACAAAGGCTGTAACAAAAACAATAAACATATCCTTGCTGTTTTCCCGGATCTTTTTTGCTGTCATAATTCCATCCAGTTCATCCATGTTGATATCCAGAAAAACAATCTTATATTTTACCATTTCAATTCCCAGTTCAACAAATTCTTTTCCTGAACTAAAAGTATCAATTTCAAGCATTATTCCTCTGTCAGTCATATAACGTATAAGTATTTCCTTTAGGTCATCTCTAAAAATCTTTTCATCATCGCATATAGCAATTCTAAACATACGTTTTTCCCCCCTCTCTAAATTTTGCATATTTCCTCGTTTGGTTGGTTGTGTTTTTTTAATTTTGTACATATTTTTATATTTTGGCACCTTCCAACAAAAACTTTATTTACTTCCATATAAACATAGCTTATTTTCCCTCGTTCAATTAGAATAATATAAAACCATTTTACAGTCATATATTACTATTTCTCACCCGAACAATCAAATAAAAGGCAGAAATCGACCTATATTTGTAGAAAATGACCAAAATCAACATTTTGAACAGCTTAATCTTTCTTCTATTACCAAATTTGCATTAACATATGCCGGCATTACTACTGTCTCCGAACTTAAAGAGATAATTATATCTCTTTAGCAAATGTTCTTCCTCTTTCTTTCCTTATACGCCGGATATTCTTACCAATAAATATCTCATCTTGCTTTATTTTCTGTTCCATCCCTTTTCACCATGCCTATGAACCCATTTTGGTTCTTTTTGCATTATTTTATGCAATATGCATGATGAAAAGGGACTTGTTCTAGTCCATCTTGTTTCTTCCCTATAATATTTTAAAAAAGAGATTCGAAAAAGGGGCTGTCATGCTAAATCGTTAAAGCGACAGTCCCTTTAAATAACAAATGTTATAACAGTAAACACCTATTATCATTAACACTTTCTGTTTTGGTCTTTTGACATATTCCTGTGCCTATTAAATTACATCACTGTTGCAAGAATACCCCATAGAAAAAATGCATAATTTTCTTTGATAGTCTGTTATATCAAACATTTACTTTTTTCCAATATTTTCAATATAGACATTTTACTGCTGTGAAAGTTTATCTTCAAGCATTGATTTAGACACCGAAAACTCGAATGTATCCATATTACTATATGTTGTTATTTTCTCTGGATTATCATTCTCAACAATAAATTCAGGTCTAATATAGCTATCTTTATTCAAAGTGTACCGTCCAAAGACTGAACAGTTAATTCGATAACTGTCACCCAGAATACTGCCTTCATTTGTTTTCAGAAATAGAATAACAGTATCTCCAACATTTGAATGTTCCGCACCCATAAAAGTATGGTTAATTAGCAAATTTTCCATTTCTTCTTCTGTGTATTGTGACAAATCGGCATGTGCTTCAATTTGTTCCTTTTCATCGCTCAGCCGAGTATATCCTCCATCCTCATACACAGTGATGGTTTCCTGCACCTCGCCTTTATATGCTCTCTCCACATCAACGGTAAGCACAGAATAAGAACATCCATCAATATACACATATTCTATTTCTATAATATTTCCTTTTACAATGACATCTGATGAGTCACTATCAATAAATTCATCAATATTATAGTAAAGATTTTTTAACGCAGCTTCACTATTTACATCTGTAAAAATTTCATAACTAGAAATATCACTATAAAATAGGGAATTTTTATTTGAATATTCATTATTATTTTCTGCCAAAGTGGTTTCACTTTCAACAATTGCATCTTTAGTATTGCTTAAATCCTGAACACTTGCACCTTCTATCCTTCCGCAACCAACCATTGACAATAATGCCATACACCCTAATATTCTAATACCAATTTTTTTCATTTTACTTTCTCCTACTTATATAAATAATTTATTCCACCTAAATCATTAGTTTGTGCTCTCGAGGTACTACTTGAATTATAAGCAATATCTGCCCTCATCAAAACATTACTAAAGTCTGAATGTGCCAACCCCATAACATGCCCCATTTCATGAGCTATAACAGCCAATCTTTTATTTTCACTTAAATCCGAAAAATCCGCATCTAATTGTATTTTTCCCCAAGCCCAATTGCTACTGAATGGATCAACCTCTGTACTTCCATTATACATAGTTGTTAACCCCCACCATTCATTAACAGTACTTACTTGATATATATCCATTCTACTACTTGATTGTGTTGTGGTTTTTGTATAAGAAATAGGGGTTGTTACTCCCATGCTACTAGTTGTATTTACCCATTCGCTCATTGCCGTATTAATATAAGATGCATAGCCGCTTGCACTTGATGTAATAAAGTAATGTTGTGTATCTTTTCCATAATTTCCCACACCATATGTCAATTTGTGCTGATTATATGTATTATACGCATACACAGTTGACACACTACACATGAACATAAAAAAGCTAAAACATAATGCAACTATAAATTTTTTTGTTCTCATAAAACTTTCTCCGCTTAATTTTCTTAATACATACAATTATAAAGCAACAAAATACTACTAAAATTTTTTATCTCACCTCCGTATTTTTTGACAACTATAATTGACAACAATTCAAGGGTCAATTGGCTTTGTAAATGGTGCCTTTTTTTGTAAAACCCAAAACCTTTATCCTCTAAAAAAGTATCGTGTTTAACATGTTGCAAATGAACAAATCATTATTTACTTGCGAGAATGTCATCCTATTGATATTAAATCAGTAACTGTATGTGACTGTTATTGTTGCCGTTACCGTTGATGCAGGATATAGTTTATTGGGATCATAGGTTTTGCCTAAATTTTCAATTTGAAGATACCAATCTCCTTTGGGATTTTCACACACAAAATCGGTTACATAATATGTCCTTGACTTTGTAGAAGGTGTCAACCTTGCTACTGTTCCTTCTGGACTCTCAATATAAAGGTCAAACGGATCTGTACCACTTGCTACATTTAAGTATACTTTCACCTGAGTGATTTTAGGATTGGTTCCTAAAACACTTCCTGAAGAAACTTTTGCTATTTGAGATACCCCACCATCTATCGCATTTAACTTTACAGTGGTCTTCGAAAATGAATTTGAAGCTGCTAATACCGGCATTGAAAACATTAAACATGCCATAAAACATACTGCAATTGATGTTAAAGCTCTCTTCTTAATAGTATTCATAAAAAATCCTCCTTAAGTCAAAACATAAATATTATCAAACAGAATGCTCTCCCGCAAAATGGATACTTTTTATATCATTCGTTCAAATGACTTTCTAATCAGTTGACTACCAGATTTTACTAATAAAGCATCAATGGATTTACTTGTAATTCTATCTAAAACTCCCGGCATGATAGGTTTTCCAGCCTCCCATTTAGGGTCTGCTACTTTTACGGCATCTGTGAATGCCTGCCAATACTGTCGCTCATACTCCTCTAATGTATACCCTGCTGCTAATCTGTCGTTTTTCTCAGTTTGCTGATACAACTTTTGATATATCTCTGATCTGTTTGTTGTATCGCCGTTATGCACCCCATTTTCCATAAAAAATTCTTTTTTAGTGCTTTCAAACATCTCATCCATAATGCTTTCTGAAATTGAAACAATTCTATTTTTGCTAGCACAATTTTTATCTGTAACGAGTAACCCCGCCAATCCTGTGCGTGGATTAATCCAGTCTCCATCTTTATCATATCGGCTCATTCGTTTCTTAATGGCTGAGATTGTAGTATATCCACCGCCACCATCTCTGGACATCTCACTCATAACAGCTCGATATTGTTTACTATTTATATCTATTCCAGCCGCTTTAAGTCTTTCCTTTGTTTCGTTACTATTGATAGGCATTCCAGACATTTGCTGAAATCTATTGCTAAACTCTCTTACTATAAGCATAATTTTCTCTCCTTGATAAATTACTCTGAAATCCATTTTCTTCTTTAACAAACGATTATACTCTTGTCAAATTAAATATCACTTTCTTCTTTAAATATATCAAATAAATTGTATTGTTCAATTGTTCTTGCAGAAAGTGACTCCTAATTGCAGAAAATGACACTCCAAATATAAAATTCCCTTGAATCAAACCAAAGTTCAATTCAAGGAATATCTTCTTATCGTTTCTTTCCAACCATAACAGGCATAGATTTTGCTGTCATACTCTCATTCATTGCTTTTATAGTGTTATAGGTATCATCTCATATATTATAATGATTCAGCTATAATTTAATGGGGCTGTAAAATAAGTCCCTAATTAAGAAACGCCAACTCCGGCAAATGTCGGTTTTGTTGTTTCTTTGTATGAATTTTTCTATTTTTGAACAGGTCTGCATCTTTGGGTATAAAAAATGGTGAATTTAATAAAGCTCAGCTAATCACGCTTGAGTTTTATTCAGCTTTCGTCTGTCGTTGCTTTTTTGTACATGGGAAATTTCATGTGTTTTTCCATGCCGTGTTCTTCGCAATAAAGATAATTATTGTAAGAACCGTATCCGGCATCAGCAACCTGATATTTCGGATAATGACCATATGTGCGATTGAATTTTTCCATCAAAGGTACAAAGCATTGGATCTATGTCAATACATTGGACACAAAAAGTATATACCGGATCAGAAATATCGATCAATTTTGCGATTTCTAATGGTAATTTCAGCTGCCGCATAGTATAATTACCATTAGTATAGTTTGTTAGTAGCATAATTAATTATACCAAAAAATCGCTCAGACCTCACGGCCTGGGCGATTTTTTTCTAGGGAAGTTTTTTTACAGCCCCATTGCTGTATCTTGACATAATTCCAACAGCTGCTAAGCCGCTTCGTACAGCGGATTTTGTAGCAAGTTCTCCTGCGAGGCTCCTGTTTTATGCAGTGTCCAGAGATTTTTGCTATTTATCTCCTGTTGTTGACTTCCCTATCAAAACATGTTTCCCGCAAAACGCAAACGCATATTTATGAATCTTTTCCTCCGGAATTCCTCTTGCCTCCAACGTTGCAGCATACTTCTTATATTCAATCTGCTCCAGCCCGGCTTTCACTGTATCTTCCAGATCTTTCTCTGTTTCCGAATCCTGAACCTTGAACTCAATAATAAATGCATCATCGCACTTATCTCTTGGCTCCAACATCACATCGTATCTTCCGAATCCACTCTCCCGGTTCGAAGTCACAATATAACAATCCTCCAGTTCTACAATCAGCCCCGGAACAAATGGTACAGACGTCAGATTTACTACTATTTTCAATTTTTCTATCCTGCATCTCGTTTCAGAACTTTTTAGAACCAATCCAGAACCACGGTACTGTTATAGAACCAGAGTATTTTTAGTCTTTCAATCTGCTTAACAGCATCTGATAATGCCGCTGTCCGATATGTCGTCCGGCACGTTGCAGACCATCCACGCATTCTCTGACTTCATCCGATGTCAGTTCGTGTTCCTCATAGGCTGCCATAAGAATCCCTATCGTCCCCATGATTCTAAGTCCCATCTGAGCTGATACATTTCTTCCCTTTGCTTCATCCATCAATAACAGATCTGCTTTTAATTCATCTGACAGGACAATCGCTTCACTCTCGCCCTGGTCAAGACCTGCCGCTCTTTTTAATATACTTGCTGATTCCGGATTATTGACAGGCTTCACTACGATAAATTTCTTCTGCCTGATCTCATCGGCTTCCAGCCGAAGCGGTGTTGTATCTGATACAACAATCATACCGCAGCCTCCTTCTTTTTGAGTTCTCTGAAAGTATTCAGTTCATCATCCAGATCATCCATCGTCATATCAAAATAGGAATATCCCAGCTTATCATACAGATCAATCAACTCGGATTTTCTGATTCCCAGAATTTCAGCCGCACGACCATGGGATATCGTCTGATTCAGTATATATGGATACAGCAACAGTGCGTTTCGGGTAAGCTCTGTTTCCGGATTCATAGTTACCAGATATTTTGACATTCCTACCGGAACTTTAATAGTTACAGATTCTGTTGTTACCATAATATCACGTCCTTTCTGTTAGAAATCTATGTTCGTCTCTTTTCCTATATTATTATTATATCCATTATTTGGATTTTCTACAACTGATTTTTATCTGCTTTTATTCAAGTAATCTTCCTCGTCAAAATTGTGCGTATTGGAACTATTCTGGACGTGCTATGTTTTACAATGCACTACAAAAGAATGGGTTAATTTAGAACTGTACATATCCCATTTGTTGCAGTGTCCAGAGATTTTTGCTATTTTTATCTTGTTTTAATTATCAATTGCATTAACAACCTCCTGTATATCATCAGCAGTGAGTTTTGTCAGCTTATCATATAAGTCAGCTTCAAGCTCATCATCCATATCACCATTTTGAACTTTAATAATATACTCTCTGACTTCCATTCCAACCTTTACAAATTCATAATCTCCACAATTGTAAATTCTATCTAACCCATATATGATCCCACAATAATAAAACATCTGCGCAAAATTATCACTTTCCCTGCTTATTCCTTTAATATTATCCTGTAAAAATTTCTTTGCCTCCTGGAATTGTAAATCAATAGCTTCTTCGTCCAAAGAATTATTCTGCAGATTTTCTGCATATTTTGATGCAAGACTATAGCCTTCTGTTTCAGACTTAAAAGTCTGATATGCTATTTCCTGTTGTTCAGTACTAACTTTCATATTATTATCTTCTCTTGTATTTCCCAGGAAAAGAACTCCAGCCATAAAGTACATAATTATTATGATTATAAGAACAATTCCAAGAAAATACTTATTTATTTTCATTTTCCTCAACAATTTTTCCCTCCGCAATTTTTAATATCACATCACACACTTCCTTTAAATCTTCTTTATGATGAGTGGCTACAATAATCGTTGCTCCTCTTGACTTCTCCTCTCTTATTATTTTATATATAAGCTGCACTGCATCTTCATCCAATGCATTTGTCGGTTCATCAAGCAATATAATTTTCTGATTTTCAAAAATTGCCTGTGCAATATTTAATCGCTGTTTCATTCCCAATGAGAATTTTTTTACTTTTTTATCAGAGTCGGGATCCAGACCCACTCTTTCCAGAGAAAAGATTATATCTTTTTCATCAGCAATATTTTTTATCTTTGCAAGCATCTGAAGATTTCTCTTTGCGGAACATTCCGGCAGCAATTCCATATTTTCTATAACAATACCGGTCTCAGGTGGAAACTCAATTTTATCATGCAGCTTTTCCCCATCAATGAAAATACTTCCACTATCCAGATTTATCAAACCACTTATAGCTCTTAGCAGCATAGTCTTTCCTGAACCATTTTGCCCATATAAACCATAAACAAAACCACTTTTAAACGTATACGATACATTATCCAATACCGTATTTTCCTTTATCCTCTTTGTTACATTTTGTAATTGTATCATACTATATCATCTCCTCAGTAAATGTCTGTTTTCTTATATTTTATTATTGAAATAATATTTAAAACTACTAATAATATAATCACATATATAATTGAAGTTTCATATCTCACATATATGTTTTTTTGATAAATTATCCCACTACGCGTTCCAAATAGCATATTGGGGAAAAGCATAACTCCAATCCGGCTTAAATCACGATTTATCAGTACGTTATTTCCAATTATCAGTGATACCACCAAAAAAATATTTACAAATATATTTGAAATACTGGCATCCATAAATAATTCAAGTAAAAATTGTAATTGTACCAATGCCCATACTCCAACAAAATATGTAACTATTACCTGTATTAATTTTATACTTGATAAATTATTCCATGTCCCATCACATATTAAAAAAATAATCGTCTGACCTATTACTATACAGGCTAATTTCGCTGCTGATAATATAGCATTTTTTAAATATAACCTCTCTCTGCTATAAGATCTGATCAGCCAAAGCTTACCATATCCGGTTGTAATTTCTCTTGCATTACCCGAAAAGTAAAAAAGTACAAATGGCAATGGTATATATGCATATAAAATTTGCACTAAATTACTTGTTTGGTTGTCAAAAATAAAAAGTGTACTGGCAAACGGTAATTGATATACCTCATAGTCACTCATTTGTATTACAACTCTTTGCATAATAATCATGCATATGATCAATATTATGTTTAACCACTTATTTTTCATTTCTTAAAATATCCCTTTTTGCAAACGTTACTATTCCTGCTATGTACAGAACTATTGCCATTACTATATTTTTTGCAAGAATACCCAAACAGCTTACAAACGATTTATTTCCTTCCAAAAAATTATATGCTGCAGCAACATCTAAACCTGGTATCCAAAACTTAACGAGCCAAAATCTTATCAAAATGAATTGTACAAAATTAACTCCAAAAGCTCCTATAAGAGCAATAAGTTCATTTTGTAAACACTCTCTAAGTATTTTGTAAAAAAGACCTGTCGCGACAAAGAAAATCCAAATAACAACAAATTCCATAAGAGAATACAGCACAAATGGATATTTCTTAATTGTTGCACCATTAAAACTATATACCGTAAAAATATAATCAACTATCTGACGAACTGCCGAAAATATTGCCGCCATTACAATAATTATCCTGATCTGGCTATTATTATATTTTTCCCGCGTTTTATATCTAAGTAATATATATGTTTTTTCTTTGTCCAATGCATAGTATATTCCCAATAAGACAGGAATTGTATCTACAACCAATATTTCTTTAATTCCACAGAAATTACTGCCTGAATTGTGGATATTCAGGAAAATCACATCTTCCGTTATCCCCATCTGCCCTATTGAATTAAGCATAGGTACATTTGAAAAATAACAATCTATACTACACAATCCCACATATATTAAAGCGCATACTAAATATTTATACTTCAACAATTTTTTTCTCCCATATAATAGCTGTTATAATCACTAAAATGTAAAGCGCTATACACCATATCGCCACTGGAACAACAACATTAAAATCATATTCCATAAACGGTTGAAAAATAAGCATTGATGAATTTTTAAACAAAATTGGTATGAACCAGATTGCAAAGGTCAACGCATATACCATCTTTCTTTCGTGTATAGATATTGCCAACGCAGCTCCCATCATTCCCAAAACGCCGGCAAATATTGCCGTTATAAGAATGTAGACTATATTCGTTGTCAATGGATGTGTATAGCTTATTTCAAAAAGAAATGTTTCTGCCATGGCAAAACTGTTATATTTCAATGGTTCTGCATCAAACGGTGTATTTGTTCCCCCATTAAATACTATTTGTGAAAGTATAAGATTTAATCCCAGTCCTACAAATACAATTGTAAATGAGACAATAAAGGCTGATTTCATTTTTTGTAAAATATATTTATTTTTTCCCATTTTACATATCAATATATTCTTATATCCTGTAATATAATCAACAATACTCTCTTCTCCCACTATTACAAGCAAATATAATGGTAAAAACCACAGATAAATCATTTGAAATATGTGTCCTTGTGAATAGCATGATAAAAATGTGACATATAACGGATAGGGTTTCCCCATTTCTCCATTAATTTTAATAATATCCTGATAATAAATCTGTACAATATCCAAAATTGGAATTACGAGCATAAAAATTATCATTCCTATACTTTTTTTATCACTTATAATTCTGTTTAATTGCTGTCTCATTTTTTCCTTTCCTTGTGTTTTTTACTACCGCATTGTTACCATAGACGTCTATGCTTATATAGTATCTCATATTTCTGAAAATTCGACTTAATTTATTATGAAAATTTCTGAATTTTTCATTGTCATGTACATCCAAGCTTCAGATTTCTTCAGAATTTTTCAGATTTTATTAAGCGCATATTGTGTTTTTATGTGCTATTATATTTTATATTATTATACTACTTAGGAGATATTTGCGTATGAATAAACTACTTATTATTGAAGATGATGTTACTATTAGAAATGCTCTTAGGATTTTGCTTGAAAATCAAGGTTACACTGTTGTTGAGGCAACTAATGGTGAAGAAGGATTAGAATTATTCGACAAAACTTTTGATCTGCTGATTATTGACATAATGATGCCAAATATTTCCGGCATCGATGTATGCCGCAAAATCAGGGAAAAATCATATGTTCCGATTCTCTTTTTGACAGCCAAATCTCTTGAAACCGATAAAATGGAAGCCCTTTCCGCCGGAGGGGACGATTATCTTGTCAAACCATTCTCCTACGTGGAGCTTATAGCGCGTATTCAGGCTCTTATAAGAAGATGTCGCGTCTACGACAATGCAGATGCATCAGACACCACCGCTTCATCCACTATTGAACGATGTGGCTTAACCTTATACACAAAATGCAACAATGTCAGTTACGATGGCAGACAGCTTGCTCTCACGGATAAAGAATATCAGATTCTTCTGCTGTTAATTTCTCATCCGACAAAGACATTTTCAACACAGAATATATTTGAAAGCGTCTGGAATGAACCGTATACACAGTTTTCCAATAACACCATTATGGTTCATATTAAAAATCTGCGCAATAAGCTTGAAGCCGGCTGTGGCTGTGCCCACCTGATTAAAACAGTGTGGGGAAAGGGATATAAATTTGAAGAATAAATTTAACGGATATAAGGAATACATAAGCAGCTTATTGATTTCATTTTTAATAGCTTTATTGATTTCAATTGCTGTATTTACAGCTATATACCTTTACGGGGAAAAAATAATAAATGAATATGTAAACTCCGACAGCTATATTTACAATACACAAGCTCCATATATTACCAGCTTTCAAAAATATGTGTCTGACAATAAGGTTTCGTCATACGATTTTAAAAGCATTGAAGCATGGATTCAAAGAGAAAAGCCCGAATTTTTTCTCATATCCATTGACAATGAAACATATTACGCTTCAACAGAATATTTAAGTCTCAAAAAGCCCCAAAATCTATTATTATATAATCAGAAAATATCTGTTTATCTTACAGCGTTAAACTTTAGTGACAGGACAGCTAAAATTTTTATATATAATAACTATCAGGACAAATATCTCAAAACTTTGCTTATTTGTGATGCTCTCTTCACTTTAATTACAGCAATAATGATTTTGTTTTTCATTTCCAGACATATTCTCATGCAAATACATGGCACTTTAAACGTTGTCGAGCAGTCTGAAACCGAATTGATCAATGAAAAAAATATGCTGATACGAAGCATGGCACACGATATCCGCACTCCTCTCGCAGGGCTGCAGTCATACGCTGAAATTATCAAAATGGAAAATAAAAAGGGTGCGATTCCCACTGAACACATAGATGTGATTTTCAATAAAATATGCGAAATAAAAGGCCTTACCGACCAGCTTTTTGACTATTCACTTGCCTGCAATGAAGAAGCTCTTGAGCTTGATGCTCCATGCAATATGGAAAGTGCAATAGGTGACTATCTTTCTGAGATGGCTTTTATTCTTCGTGAAAAAAGCTTTTCGCTTGATATAGAAAAGCTCATATGGAAGGATTTCAAAATCACTGTGAACTCAAACTTCCTCGGACGGATTTTTAACAATATTACAAACAATATATGCAAATATGCAGATAAAAAAGCTCCTGTCTGCATAAGCTGTATCTACCGGAATAAAGATGCAGGTATCGAGATAACAAACCATATCTCAGATAAAAGCTCTCTGTTTAATACCACCGGCATGGGTATCAGAAATATTACCCTTATGATGAAGCAGATGAACGGGCGGGCTATTGTTTCACATAATAATACCGAGTTTCGCATTACTCTTTGGTTTTCACGTGCATAAAAAACAATCCGCTACACCAAAATCTGGCATAGCGGATTGATTTATATACATCTATCTATTTTTATTTATCAAGCAAATCTGTGTAGAAATCAGCGTAATGTGTCTCGCCTGACTTGATGTAGTCAATGGCTGCTGATGGATGCTGATTTAATCGTCCTGTAAGCAGGTATGGAATATCGTAGCCCCATACAGCACCGCTCTCCTTGAGCGGAAGCATATGCTCTTCAATGAATTTGAGTACAGGGAATACGTTGTATTTTGGATTTTTGAGGAAGCTGAGTAAAAGCTCCATCGCACAGTTTCCTGCGCCTCGTCCCATGCCCATCATTGTTGCATCCAACAGGCTGACTCCCTGGGCTGCTGCCTCTATGGTGTTTGCAAATGCAAGTTGCTGATTGTTATGTGCATGCATTCCTACAAACTTTCCGTTTGCCTCTGCAATTTCTGTGTATTTATCGGCAGTGCGGCGAATCTGCTCAGGGTAGAGAGCTCCGTAGCTGTCTACGATGTATATGCCGTCTGCAGAGCTCTTGGCAACCATGTCAAGTGCCTGGTCTAAGTCTGATTCCTGTGTGTTTGAGATGGCCATGATGTTGCAGGTTACCTCGTAGCCCTTGGACTTGGCATCCTCAATCATCTCGATTGCTGCAGGCATCTGATGTACATATGTAGCCACACGCACCATGTCAATCACACTGTCCTCGCGAGGGAGAATATCCTTCTTGTAGTCACATCTGCCGACATCCGCCATGACAGAAATCTTCATATCAGAGTTGTTGTCTCCGACTATCTCACGGATAGCTGCCTCATCACAGAACTTCCATTTGCCGAATTTATTTACATCAAAAAGCTCCTTAGATGCTTTATAACCAAACTCCATATAGTCGATGCCTGCCTTTACGTTTGCACGATAAAGAGCATTGATAAAATCATCTGTAAACATAAAGTTGTTTACCAGTCCTCCATCCCTAATGGTAGCGTCAAGCACGCGGATATCAGGGCGTGCTGTCATTAAATCACCTTTCTGAGCCATTTTTGTTTCCTCCAAGTATAAATATTATTGTAACAAATATAAATATTACTGTAGCTTGATGTTACAATTTAAAGTTTTAATGCTTCAACGCTTTAAAGCATATAAGTATAATAACACAATTATTTAAAATTGCAAGTAAAACTTTACTTTTTTTTGTCAGACTAATATAATGAATGAGGTTGTAATACAATATCAAAGGAGGACTATATGATTTCTTATTTGACTTCGGCAGATATGTCGATAATAGCTTTCATCGGAGTGATTTTTGCATTCGCACTCACATGTATTGCTATTGCAAAATTAAATAAATTTTTACCAAAGGACCTCGGCAGACAGTTTGCTGTGGACGGAAAGCTTTCAGCCGGGAAGCCGAGAGGAGCCGGTATTATCTTTATATTCACATTTGTGATATCGGCAGTGCTTTTCTCACAAATCAATGCGGAGATTGCCATTTATCTTGTGCTTATAGTTATTGAGATGCTCACAGGCTACTTTGACGATGCGGCAGAAAAGCCATGGGGCGAGTATTTAAAGGGCGCACTTGATTTTGCGGTTGCAATTGTTGTGGCAGTTGTGTATCTGCATTTCAACTCAAGCACAATCACCTTTGCCATATTTGGCGGCTCTGTAAATATTCCACCTGTTGTGTTTGGAATACTCACAGTCATCTTAGTCTGGGTATCAATCAATGTCACAAACTGTTCAGACGGTGTTGATGGTCTTTCGGGAACACTTACCATCATTACCATAATGACCTTCTTCGCGCTTGATTCAGTGCTCAAAATAGCTGACAGCTTCAACTATTGTATTTTATTATTTGCGGTATGTCTGCTCGGATATCTGTGGTACAATGCCACACCAAGCAAGCTTTTGATGGGTGATGCCGGTTCAAGAGCCATGGGTATATTCATAGCTATTTGTGCTCTTAAATCACAAAGCCCATTCATCTACATACTGGCAGGTCTCGTGCTTATCATCGACGGTGGACTTGGACTCGTAAAGGTTTCTCTTCTTAGATTTTTGAAGATACATATTTTAAAGAATACCACAACTCCTATCCATGACCACGTCAGAAAGAAGCTCGGCTGGTCAAATGCACAGGTCGTTTTCAGATTTGCAATTATCCAAATTGTTGTGTCACTCGCGACGGTTTATCTGGCGATGATTTAACAGTTTTAAAACTATATAAAGCAAAAGCCGGAGTCTGACAATCTGTCGGCTCCGGCTTTTACTATTTACTGTGTGGACTCCTTTAACACTACCTCATACGGCAGAAGTGTCCTGTTCTCAGTCTCTTCACCCTCTATCTGTCTGAGCAGATTCTTGCAGGCTCTTGCTCCAAGCTCCTTTGAATCAAATGAAAGCGATGTAATGGACGGCACATTATTTTCCAGCACTGAGCTGTTGTAAAATGAAGCCACCTTCACCTGCTGCGGCACCTTTATATGCCTTTCGCGGAGCCGTCTCATGGCCTGCGCACAGACTGCATCATCCATACACAGCAGACAGTCGCAGCCTCTGTCAATTGCATCATCTACAGCCTTTTCGACATATGCTTTCCCTTCAAGGTTTAAAAATACAAGATTGTCATTTATTTTCTTTCCAAACTGCTCATGGGCATCCACTACGCCTGCGTATCTGGTCTGATTTACAACAATATCCTCGCTTCCTCCGAGAAGCGCCATATTTTTCATGCCACGCATGAGCATAATTGATGTCAGCTCCCTGCAGGCACTTCTATGGTCATGGTCAATCTGCTTTACATCCTTATATTTGCATGAGCCAGCTGTGACAAACGGTATCCTGCGCTCCTGCAAGAATGTCACCTGTGGATCATCTACCATCGTGCGAAGCAGCACCACTCCATCCACCTTATGATTCTGTATGATACGCCTAAGCCCCGCCATATCATTGCCTGAGCCTATACAAAGCAAAAGGTCGTATTCCATCATACCTGCTATCTCCTGAATCCCCATTATAGCTTCCTGGAAAAAAGGCAGATCGACAAGTGCATAATCCCCCGGCATCACCACACATATATTAAATGTCTTTGACTGTGCAAGCCCCCTGGCTATTACATTAGGTTTATAATCATGCTCCTGTATATATTCAAGCACTCTTTTTCTTGTTGCAGCGCCTATCCTGCCCTTCCCCGATATAGCCCTGCTTACTGTTGTCTTTGAAACGCCAAGTGCCTCTGCTACATCTGATATAGTGATATTGTTACTCATTCTGCCGCCTCTTTCATCTATATGTGATTAATCACTGAACAACTTTTATTTGTTGCGCAACTCTATTGTTTTTCATTATAACCTATCTTCATACACTTGTCATCCCAGACATGCAATTTTTGCGCAACTGACTCATTCTTCCACGCATATTCGCTCAACATTTTGTTTTCTGATGGTTTAATGTTTACACCATTTATTTACTAACGTATATTTATAGTATAACTATTGGAGGTACATATAAATGAATTTTAACGAAATATTATATGGTGTGGCATATTACGACGAATATATGCCTTACGACCGCATAGAAACAGATTTTAAGATGATACGCGATGCCGGCATGAATGTTATCAGGATTGCCGAATCCACCTGGAGCACATGGGAGCCTGAGGAGGGAGTATTTGATTTTACACACCTGCACCGCATGCTTGACTGCGCAGCAAAATATGAGCTGAAGGTCATTGTCGGAACACCTACATATGCTATTCCATCATGGCTTGCAAAAAAATATCCCGATATTCTCGCTGTAACACATAACGGTAAAGAGCTCTACGGCCACCGCCAGAACATGGATATCACAAACCCTGACTATCTGCACCATGCACAGATTATCATTGAAAAGCTCATGGAGCAGGTAAAGGACTACGACTGCGTGATCGGCTTCCAGCTCGACAATGAGACAAAACCTTATGACACCTGTTCCAAATACGCACAGGCTAAATTCGTAGAATATCTGAAGAATGAATTTCCTGACATTGACGAGTTCAACAGGGAGTTTGGACTTGATTACTGGAGCAACCGTGTGGATGACTGGGATGCCTTTCCTGATATCCGCGGCACCATAAATATGAGTCTTGATGCGGAATACAAAAAATTCCAGAGAAAGCTCGTGACAGACTTTTTTGCATGGCAGGCCGATATCGTCAAAAAATACAAGAGAGACGACCAGTTCATCACTCACAATTTCGACTTTGAGTGGCACGATTACTCTTACGGCGTGCAGCCGGAGGTCAATCAGTACGAGGCTGCCAAGTGTATGGATATCGCAGGCTGCGATATATATCACCCATCCCAGAGCAGTCTGAGTGGCCGCGAGATTACCGCCTGCGGCAATATTGCAAGGGGCATAAAAGGTGATAACTATCTGGTACTTGAGACCGAGGCAGCCGGAAATCACCCATGGCTTCCTTATCCGGGACAACTGCGCCTGCAGGCCATAAGCCACATCGCAAATGGTGCATGCATGGTTGAATACTGGCACTGGCATTCTATCCACAATGCCATAGAAAGCTACTGGAAGGGCGTGCTCTCCCACGACCTTAGACCGAACCGACTTTATAAGGAGTGCAGTGTCATCGGAAACGAACTAAAAAAATACGGACACAGGCTGGTCAATTTAAAAAAGACAAACAGTTTTGCGGTTATTGCTGACAACGCCTCTCTTACAGGGCTTAATGAATTTAAGCTGAACAACGAAAGCGACTCCAATTACAATACCGTTTTCAGATGGCTTTGCGATGCCCTGTATCTGATGAACATTGAGTACGACGTGATTCCTGCCGACCCGGCACTTTTTGCTTCATATGAGAATATCCTTGTGCCTGCGCTCTATAGCGCAACAGATGAGGTACTCAATGCCTTAAATGAATTTGTTGCAAACGGCGGCAATATGGTGGTGACCTTTAAATCTGCTTTTTCGGATGAACACCTTAAAATACGCCATGACGTACAGCCTTATATTATAAACAAGGCTCTCGGCATACAATACGATGAGTTCACTCTGCCTGACGATGTCACCGTAACCTGTGGTGGCAAATCATCAAAAGCGCGTGACTGGATGGAGATGGTCGACTGTACCACTGCCACACCTGTTGCTATGTATGAGCACAAGCACTGGGGAGTACACGCAGCTATCACAGAAAACTCTTATGGCAAAGGACGCGCCATGTATCTTGCCACACTTTTTGGTGAGGACACGCTGATAGAAGCCCTAAAGCTTTTCTTCGGCGAGCAAAAAAATGAATTTGATGCTTCTTATCCCGTTGTCATAAAGCGCGGCACCAATATGCAGGGCGAAGAAATCATTTATCTGCTCAACTACTCGGATGATGAGCAGACTGTTACCTGCTATGCAGACGGTCTCAAGAAGCTTTGCGATGACAGTACAGTATCAGCAGGCGATTGTATAACTCTTGCACCATGGGATTTTAGCATTCTTTATGCAGATTAGCCCACAGGTTATATCCTATGCTTTTTGCTGCAGATAAATATTTCACAAAAAGCTTACTATATAAGGTCTTAATTATTAATTTTTTCATAAAATTTATTAAGTCTTTTGTTTTGGTGTTGTTTGAATTATTTTTCAGTGTTATAATTTCAAGCGGATTAAAAAGGTGGTTTTATGAAGAAAATACAGAATAAGCTTATAGAGCTTTTCAACCGCTACAAGCATGTGTGGATTTTATCATACTTTATCATATATCTGACCTGGTTTGGATATTTAGAACGCACTGTTACCACACATTATCACTTGATTCATCTTCCGATAGATGATTATATACCGTTTTGTGAATACTTTGTTATTCCTTATATCATGTGGTTTGGCTATGTGGCCTTTGGAATTGCTTTCACGGCATTACATGACAAAAAAGAATTTTACAGACTGTGTGCGTTTTTATATACCGGTATGACCGTATTTTTGGTTATATCAACGCTCTACCCGAATGGTCACAATTTAAGGCCTTATTATTTCACGCACCACAATATGTTTACAGCGCTTTGCGAGTGGCTTTACTCCACTGACACACCGACGAACCTGTTTCCGAGCATTCACGTATACAATTCGCTCGGCATTCATTTTGCGGTGATGCACAGCAGCTATTTCAAGGATAAAAAGCACGTTCAGCACGCATCCTTAGTGCTTTGTGTTCTGATTATACTGTCTACAATGTTTATCAAACAGCACTCAGTATTTGACGTTTCTACAGCCTTTATGCTTGCTTTCGTTATGTACAATGTGGTCTACATCAAAAACTGGATGCATCTGCCACAGAAGAGCGGAAGCTTCCAGGATGCGGCAAACAGCAAGGTTCGTGTTTGATTTAATGATTGCAGCTTTCAACTCAAAAAGACATCAGCCGGAATTTACACCGGTTGATGTCTTTTTATATTTCACTCATAAGAATGCATGACTCTCACAGTCTGCATATCTGTCCTGTTATCTTACTCTCTCCCTGCTGTAGTCGAGCACCTTGTCCACAGTGGATTTTATTTCTACTGAATTTTTCCTCTGAGTCGAAATTTCTGCGTATGCATCCTCTATCTGCAGCTTATTGCGCTCCTCAAACTTGATAATCTCCTCCTGTGTATTGCGGATTGACACAATCTGCTGTCTGCATGCTTCTATCATGTCAACTGAAATCTCATCACACTGTGAAAACACATGATTGAGCTCCACTCCCTGCTTCATGAGCTTTGTCGTGGCAACATTGTTGTCCTTTAGAAGCCCTACAAGGTGGCTCACCTGCTCTTTAAGTGCACTAATCTCAGCTTTTGCCTCTGAAAGCTCCTGTTCAACAGCATCAATTGCACTGTCATATGAAACAGATGCCTCCCTTATGCTCTCAGCAGCCTCCACGAACAGCTTTCCCTGCTCTCCAAGCATGCCCGCCTCTATAGCAGCATTGAGTGAGAGAACACTCATCTGCTTATTCTGCTCCTTCATCTGCGCAGCTATATCCGCACAGCTATCCACATGCTCCTCAAGCCTGTCCGATGTCTCTGGCAAGCTCTTGGCCGGAGCGGTAAAATGCTTATTGTTTTCGACAAGCGCACATGTATCCTCATGCTGTGTGGCAATTGCCTTTGCCGCACTCTCAAGGCTTGTAAGATTGTCCGCAGCCGCCTTTACACACTCTGTAAAGCTGTCGTTTAAGGCTGATATGGCATCCATGCTGTCCTTTGAAAATTCCACCACATTATTTGCATTATCATTCAGCTGCTTAAGGGATGACTCCTGAAGCTGTCTTGATTTCTCCAGCTCATCAAAATCAGCCTCTATAAGCTTTGACTTTGCATTTACGTTCTCGAAAAATCCCCTGTCATTATCCAATTGTTCCTTCATATACGCTAATTCCTCAGCGGATATTTTTGCTCTGTTCCCAAACACTGATCTATTCTCCTTTACCGGTTACCTTTTTAGAATATAATATCACTTATAATACTGTATTTCAAACTGCAGTGACTCATTTTCCCTGAATACATTTATCTTTGGTGAATATACTACGGACAGCACTATATTATTAAACCTTCCTCTTTGTGCAGCTTCAAGCGCGTCCGAACCAAACCTTTGCCTGATATAGTCAAAAAAGCTTTCTATATCACCAAAATAAATTGCATTGATTGGCGTGCCATATGAGGATATCAAAGAAAGCCTAAGCACATTGTTGTTTTTACCCACTACCCACATGCGGCTCACACGTAGATTTTTATCCGCAAAAACAGGCTTTGGATTGTCCTTTCCAAACGGTGCCAGTACTGAAAACTCAGACACCAGTCTCATTGATACATAATCCACCGGCATCGGCACATCTATATGTATTTTAGGCACGAGGTCATCGTCAGTAAGCGATGCATACTCATTTATTTTCTGACGGAATGGCTCAACGTTTTCTTGTGGCAGTGAAAGTCCTGCAGCCATCGGATGGCCACCAAACTTCGTGAACAGCTCACTGCATTTGCACATTTCCTCATACATGGAGTACTCCTCTATCGAGCGCCCTGAGCCCTTTACTCCGTCCTCACTCTTTGTGAGTATAAAGGTTGGCTTATTGTATCTCTCCCTGATACGGCCTGCTATGATTCCTGCTATGCTCTCATGCACATCCGGCAGATATATGACAAGCACCCTGTCTTTTTCGTAATTGTCCCTCTCATATATCTCAACTGCGTTTTCGACACCCTTTGCAGTCATTTCCTTCCTGTCATCATTGAGTGCTACAAGCTCTGATGCGATGCGCATGGCCTCCTCCTGCCTGTCACATAAAAACAGCTCAAGTGCTCTTTTGGCTGTATCCAGACGGCCTGTCGCATTGACACAGGGTCCAAGAACAAATCCAAAATGATATGCATCTACATTTTCAGCCTCTATATTACAACATTCAAGCAGGGCTTTCATGCCGATATTTGTCGTATGATGAATACTCTTTAAACCGGCCTTTACGAGTATACGGTTTTCACCCGTCAGCGGCATGACATCACCGACTGTTGCAAATGCCACATTCTCTATAAAATCCATGGCCTCTTTCTCATCTATGCCGATTTTTCTATATAGTAATATGACAATTTTCCAGGCAACAGCTGCTCCGCAAAGCTCCTTGTACGGATAGCTGCACTCTATCTGATGCGGATTTACAACGGCATCTGCTTTGCTCTCCTTGTAAATCTTTATCCCCTTTATATCTTCAAAAGGCACTGCATGGTGGTCTGTTACGAGAACCGTCATTCCAAGCTCCTTTGCATGGGCGATTTCCTCAATCGCCGCAATTCCGTTGTCACAGGTGACCACAGTGTCTATCCCGTCCTCATATGCCTTGTCAATCAGATGCACATTCAAACCATAGCCATCCTTCACTCTGTCGGGAATCATATAATCCACACATGCACCGGCTCTTTTAAGTGCCTTCACAAGAATATATGTAGACATCACTCCGTCTATGTCATAGTCACCGATTATCCTGATTTTGGCCTTGTCAGCTATCTTTTGGCCAAGAATGTCAACCAGCCTCTTACCATCCTTTAAAAGAGCCGGGTCTGCAATGTCTGAGATTTTGCCGTTTAAAAATTCATTTACCGCGTCATCTCCTATCACACCTCTGTTTCTGATTATCCGCGCCGTCACCTGATCTATTCCAAACTTTGCTCCGATTGCCGCAAAATCAGCCTTCTTCGCACTAACATACCACTTTGCCATAATCTACCCTTTCCAGGCTCAGCCCACACGCCGGTGCTGTGTAGCCTGCCTGTGCCCTATCCTTTGAAGCTAAAATTTCCATCACAGCATCCGGATTTTTTCTTCCATCGCCCACCTCGATAAGCGTTCCTGTGATGATTCTTATCATATTCTGTAAAAATCCATCTCCAGTGTAGCTGATAACAATATCAGCGCCTGTTTTTTCTATATCAATAGAAAAAATTGTCCTGACCGTTGACTTTTTCATATGTCTATTGCCACAAAAAGCTTTAAAATCATGCTCTCCGAGAAGATACTCTGCTGCTTTTTTCATCCGGCCTGTGTCAAGCGGCTTATCATAGTCGTATACATATTTTCTCCTGAACACATCTGACACAATACCGGTATGTATTGTATACACATATGTCTTTGAGACGGCATTGTACCTGGCATGAAATCTGTCAGGCACATTTGAAATATCTGTCACCGCAATATCTGCCGGCAGATGCTCATTCAGCCATATAAATATCTCATCCTTTGAAAAATGCTTCGGCATGTTAAAGCTTGCCACCTGCCCCACCGCATGCACTCCCGCATCCGTGCGCCCTGAGCCTATGACCTCAACCGGCTTTCCTGCCAGTGTGGACAGCACATGCTGAAGCTTTCCCTGTATTGTATCATCTGTGGATTTCTGCACCTGCCAGCCTTTGTAGCGTGTGCCGTCGTATGCCACAATTATCTTGTAATTTTGGGTTTCTGTATTCATAAAATTGTCTTTCTTTATCTGAAAAATAGGGTTGTGAATAGTTACTTTTATTTTAGCTCCTTTAATCCAATTAAGCAAGCTCCGCAATACGTGTCACAGCGACATATATATTTGATATCTCATACCATGTATTGTAGTCCACCACACCTGATACCGGAAGTCCGAATACAGCCTGAAATTTTTCCACGGCCGCCTTTGTCTTTGGGCCGTATATTCCATCCGGCACAATAGACGGAATGGCCGGATATGCCTTTGCGATGCGGGCGAGCTGTTTTTGTATCTGGTATACATTCTGCCCGGACGAGCCTATGCCTATATTGTAGCCCGGCCATGACGCCGGGATTCCTGATACAGCCTCCGCGGTATTGATATACATGTTGCTGCCGTAAAAGTATCTGAGTATCTCAATTGCACTGTAGCCCTGGTCACCGAGACTTTTAGAGCCCCACTGTGTCATCCAGCTCGGACAGGAGACCTTCTGTCCGTCACAGTACTGCGTCAGAATCGGCTGCTTCACATTAGGTCTCGACAGATAGTTTTCAAACATTTCATTTACTATCAGCGAGATATTGTCATATATATTTCTGCCATAGATGAATTTGTGGTCATATGCCGTAGACGAAGTGATATTAAAATTATAGCCCTTTCCGCGATAAAACTCCGTATATATCCTGTTTAATGTAAATGACATAATTGCAAGCACATTTGCCCTTATAGTGGCATCAGGCCATGTCGCATATATCTCACTGGATGCGACATTTTTGATGTAGTCCTTATATCTGACATAATAATTTGCCGCTGTGGAATCCGATGGTGCCCCATCATGCACAATAACATATTCCGGAATCACAACACGATTAAGTACAATCTCACCGGTCTCAGCAACCGGCGTAATCTCCGGCTCAGGTATCTTGGCAGGATAATCACCGTAGAGTGTATGTGCCGGAATAACAATATTGTCCACATCATTTTCAGGTGCATCAAGTACTTCCAGCTCAATATCCTGTATGGAAAGTCTGTCGGGCATCACCTCAACGCCCGAAACCGTGATATTTCTGTATCCGTTAGCCGAAACAGTTACCGTCACCTCCGAATACGGCTGTGACTCACTGGGCGACATAGAGTACTCAAGTGGCGGAGTGGCAATCTCAACTGCCTCTATGCTTCCCGATTCGTTGGTATCAGTCTCCTCTATCTTCCCCTGCGGATCCCCGGAATAGCTGACTGACACCTTTGCATCCGCAACCGGCGTCCCCATGTTTTTCTGTCGTACTCTCACCTGAAGCCGCCCCTCATCAATTGACTCCTGTTGTAAAATGTGCAGATTTTTCATGAATATTATTACCTTAATATCTTTTTACAATAATATGCACAAAGTGCAGCGCATATGATATAATGAGCGTAGGCAACGAGCAGTGCCAAATTGAAAATATATAAAAATGCCAGCTTGCTGAGCACTTTTTATATATTTTTAATTTGATAGGGCGACTGCCCGTACAGTCAGGAAAATCTCAGATTTTTCTGACTGGCACTGCATACAATACACTTACTAAGGTGGTTGGGGGACGTGCTCTCATCTGATCCGAGTCTTACGGAAAGGATGATTATTATGGTTTCTTGGAACGACTTATTTACTTTCGTTATCATGCTGGTAGCGATTCTGACATACATAGATACTCACAGAAAACATAAGAAATAGCCGTCCTGCCTCTGGTAAAGTCTGGGAACGGCTATCTCTTACGATAACTTATTAACTTAATTTGCCGGATCAGGTGAAGTGCACTCACCTACCGACTGCCTTACTAAGTGTATTATATGTCACTTAGCAGCATTTGTCAATTTTATTAATATTAAGGAGGAAAATTATGCATACATTTCAACCATATCCAATCGACATGCTCGATATCAATCCATTCACCAAGCTCAGTAAGGAGTGGGCTCTCGTGACAGCCGGCGACAAGGAAAAATCAAACACCATGACCGTTTCATGGGGTGGAACCGGTGTCCTCTGGGGCAAAAATGTCGTATTTATTTTTATCAGGGAATCAAGATATACTAAGGATTTCATAGACAATGGTGAGTTTTTCTCACTTTCTTTCCTTAGCGAGAAATACCGCGATGCCTTAAAATACTGTGGTGCTCACTCAGGACGCGGAGAAGACAAATGGTCAAAGGCCGGTCTGTCTCCTGCTACACGCCATGGCATACCATATCCGGATGAGGCAAATCTCGTATTCCTCTGTCGCAAGATGGCTGCTGTGCCTATTGAAGAGGCTTCATTTACAGACAAAGCCATTATGCATCAATGGTACGGCGATCACGATATGCACACTATGTATGTTGGTGAAATTATTGAGGTTGCGGCTCGCTAATTTATTGCAATACTACGGGACGAGAAGAACCCTAATATGTATTTATGCGCTTAAAACTACGTGGCTAAGATAATTGTAAGAATTATGCTTTAAGATTTTCTATGCTTGACGAAACCGGCTTTTATGCGCCGTCCGTGGCGCATAACGCCTTGCCCTGCCGTCCATGGCAGGGCATTTCTGTGTTTCATGGCATAATTCTAACAATATCTAAGTCACTTCGTAATCGCTTATAAATACATATTAGGGTTCTTCTCGTCCCTTACTCTATGTTAATATTACACTAATTTTACCATTGTGCAACAACACATACAAATTGTCCCCTCATTACTGTCACAAGATTCTATATATAATCTAGCGGCAGCCGGTACTCATAGCTTCAATGGCCACGGCACCACCGCGCACAACCGAGATATGCTTGTACTGTGACTTGAGCAGGGCTATAAGATCATCATTGCGGTGCTCTGTGAGCTTGCTCTCTAAGATCACGCTGTCGGCATTCTTGTCCACCACGTCAATATTAAAAACCTGCGCTGTCTGGAAGATATCAGTGATTTCCTCGCGGGTGAGCTTTGATACCCTGACATAGAGTATTTCCTTCATATGCAGAGGCACATCAGTCAGGTCAATAACCTTGATGACCTCGACCATTCTGTTGAGCTGCTTTTTTATCTGCTCAAAGGTAATATCATCGCTTGTAACGCAAATAGTCATTCTGGAAATAGTCTCATCCTCTGTGGTTCCAACCGTAAGAGACTGTAAATTGTAGGATTTTGCAGAGAAAAGTCCTGAAACCTTTGCTAAAACACCGACCTCATTCTCCACATAAAGTGCAATCCATCTGTTTTTCATTTCAATATTATTCATCTTCTGCACCTCCTACTTTAAAATCATTTCGCTCATAGGATTTCCGCTCTTGACCATTGGAAGAACAATCTCATCCGTAGCTATCATAAACTCAATAATTACAGGTACATCCTTATATTTCTTGGCCTCTGCAAAGGCTGCATCGATATCCTCTTCCTTTTCCACGCGGATTCCGTGTCCACCATAGCTTTCAACAAGCTTGAGAAAATCCGGTGTGTATGGCGGACATGCCTCGTTTGGTCCCTTGCACTCAGCCGGACAGCCCTTTCTTCTTCGAAGGCAGGTCGCAGAATAACGCTTGCCATAAAAAAGCTGCTGCATCTGGCGCACCATGCCCAGATAATAGTTGTTGAGCACGCATATGGTCACTCCTGCTCCCTGTACAACTGAGGTGGCAAGCTCCTGTATATTCATCTGAAGTCCACCGTCACCACTAATGCATACAACATCCTTGTCAGGATTTGCAATCTTTGCACCTATTGCTGCCGGAAGACCAAAGCCCATAGTTCCAAGACCTCCCGATGTAAGAAGCTGGCTGTTGCTGTCAAGCTCTAAGTACTGTGTAGCCCACATCTGATGCTGACCTACATCTGTAACGTAGATTGCATCCTTATAGTTCTTATTGATATGCTCCATAATCATCTGAGGTGTCATGCCCTTGTCTCTTCTCATACCAAGAGGATTTTCCTCATCCCATGCCTTAATCTGCTTCTGCCACTCAGCAGTCTTTATCGGCTCAGCCCACTCGTTTAACTTGTCGAGCGCCACATTGGCATCTGCAACGATAGGCACATCAACCACTACATTTCGTGAAATAGATGCAGTATCCACATCAATATGTACAATCTTTGCCTTTGGAGCGAATTCATTTAAATCACCGGTTATTCTGTCATTAAATCGTGTACCTATTGAAAAAAGTAAATCACACTCACTGACTGCCTTGTTTGCCGCATATTTGCCGTGCATACCGCAGTTGCCCACATAAAGCGGATGGGTGGTCGGTATAGCGCCCTTACCCATTATTGTGGTGACAACAGGCACATTCTCTGCCTCCACAAAACGGCGCAGGTTTTCATTGGCTCTTGCAACATTTATACCACCTCCTGCAAGGATAAGCGGTTTTTTGGCGCTCTTTAACATCTTGTAGGCACGCTTAAGCTGTCCGACATGTACTGTATCATTTACACGGTAGCCCCTGATTTCCACCTTGTCCGGATACTCTGCCGGACCTGATGCGGTCTGTATATCCTTTGGCAGGTCAATCAGTACAGGGCCCGGCTTTCCGGTCCTTGCAATATGAAATGCCATCTTTATAATTTTTCCAAGGTCCTTTCTGTCACGGACTGTAACAGAATACTTTGTGATATTTCTGGTGATTCCGACTATATCCACTTCCTGAAAGGCATCATTTCCGATAAGTGGAAGCGGTACCTGTCCTGTAAAGCACACAAGTGGCACATTGTCATAATGCGCATCTGCAAGACCTGTAACTGTGTTGGTAGCACCTGGACCGCTTGTCACAAGGCAGACACCCACCTTGCCTGTAGACTTGGCATAGCCCTCAGCCTCATGAATCAGGCCCTGTTCATGTCTAGGCAGAACCAGATTGATTGAATTAGTCTTGTATAACTCATCGAATAAATCTGTAACCGTTCCTCCCGGATAGGCAAAAATAGTATCTACGCCTTCCTCCTCCAATGCTTTTACAAATAATTTTCTTCCTGTGATGTCCATACTGCTGTCATCCTCGTTTCTATTTAATAGTTTATTTTACTTTCTCATATCGAAGGAAATAAAACTCCAAATCAAAGTATGTCTGCTCTTCGCTGTCTCCCGTAATCTGCCACTCAGGCTTCTCGTCAAGATTTGGAAAATATGCATCCGCATCATACTCGAAGTCCACCTTTGTGATGTGGGCTACATCGCATTCATCCACGAGCTGCTCATAAATTTTCTGTCCACCAATGATATAAATATCCTCTGAATTGTATTTTTCAAGCTCCTTGTGAAGCTCATCAAGTGAGTGAACCACGACAGCGCCCTCCACCTCATAGGATGGGTTATGTGTGAGCACTATGTTGGTTCTGTTCTTAAGAGGTCTGCTGTTTGGAAAGCTCTCAAGTGTCTTTCTGCCCATGACTACAACCTTTCCTGTAGTCATCTCGCGGAAAAACTTCTGGTCCATAGGTATCCGAACGAGCAACTGGTTGTTTTTTCCAATTGCCCAGTTATTGTCAACTGCTGCTATTAAATTCATGATTTTCTCCCTGTTGTAATCGTTGCTGTTCACACAAAGTAGTGAACAATAACCTTCTTATAACTGCTTCATATCCACATTCTTTAAACCGCAATAGGTATATCCTTAATCTGCTCACCTGTCACATAGTCTGTTATCTTGATATCATCCGTCGTAAATTGATAGAAATCCTTTATGTCAGGATTGAGCCAGAACTTTGGAGCATCGTACTGTGGTCTCTCAATCAGCTCCTTCACAATTGGCACATGCCTGTCGTAAATGTGTGCATCTGCAATCACATGCACCAGCTCTCCGACTCTCATATCACACACCTGCGCCAGCATATGCATAAGCACCGCATACTGGCATACATTCCAGTTGTTCGCCGCAAGCACATCCTGTGAGCGCTGATTTAAGATACCATTTAATGTGAGCCTGTCATCACCCTTTTTCTGTGTCACGTTAAATGTCATGCTGTATGCGCACGGATACAGATTCATCTCATGCAGATCCTGATGCACATATATATTGGTAAGTATTCTTCTTGAAAAAGGTGTATGCTTCAAATCATAGATGACTCTGTCCACCTGATCCATCATGCCTTCCTTATACTGATGCTTTACACCAAGCTGATATCCGTAGGCCTTGCCGATTGAACCATCCTCATCTGCCCACTCATCCCACACATGGCTTTTTAAATCATGGATATTGTTGGATTTCTTCTGCCATATCCAAAGAAGCTCATCCGTTGCACTCTTGATATATGTCTTTCTTAAAGTGATAGCCGGAAACTCCTTTGACAGATCATATCTGTTGACGACACCAAACTTCTTTATTGTATAGGCGCTTGTGCCGTCCTCCCAGTGGGGACGCACCAGCTCTCCCTCAGTGCTTGTGCCATTTTCCAGAATATCCTGACACATCGCTACAAAAACTTTATCTGCATAACTCATATTATCTGCTCCCTAACCATAAGTATTCAACCGATACAATTACCCGTTTACTGTCTATTGTATCTAATTATCAATTTTTTTTCAATATATTCAATGTGCAAATTCAAATGATTTTTTTAGCTTTTTTCTTCATAAATTATTTAAGTTTTTTATTATTCTTTTCGATTAAGGACACAATTTGGACAAATTTATTTAGTATAGTAATACCTGTAAAGGAGATACACCTTTACAAATTCCCTTTTTTAAACATTTTTTCATAAACTAAACTCCTCGAAAAGAAGCCGCTTCCCTCGGCTTCTTTTCACGTTATGGGGGTTTACATTTCAAGCTTTTTCCCATATTATGATTAAAGGGTCAAAAGGTATCATCGATGCATGCAATTCGATGTATCCCTTAGTGACCCGCACTACACTGAGAAAGCAGCATGTAGTAATCTGATTAATCATAAATGAGGAGATTCACAATCACATGAAATTTTTTCTCGCACCGATGCAAGGGCTGACCGGATATACAGTAAGAAATGCATTCCACCACCATTTTGACTACATAGACAAATACTACACACCGTTCATCCCTGCCGCAAAGCGCATGAATGCCAAGATAAAAAGAGACATAGACCCGGTAAACAACGACGGAATCACTCTCATACCGCAGGCCATGTCTATAGTGGCAGACGAGGTCATCGACCTGCACAGGCAGCTTGTTCCTTACGGATATGATGAGATAAATGTAAATCTCGGCTGTCCGTCAGGTACCGTCGTATCCAAGAAACGAGGCTCCGGCATACTCGCATATCCTGATATGCTGGATAGCTTCCTCGATGAGCTGTATACAAAAGCTGATTTTCCTGTTTCAATAAAAACCCGCGTGGGCTTTAACGATGATGAGCTATGGCCCAGGCTTATCGAAATATACAGTAAATATCCGATAAGTGAGCTTACCGTGCATCCGAGAGTCCAGAAAGATTTTTATAAAAATATGCCGCGCATGGATGACTTCGCCCTCGCCATGCAGAAAATAAATCCTGATAAAACAACACTCTGCTACAACGGAGATATCACTGATACTAATAGTTTTAATACCCTAACCGACTGCTTCCCTGATATTGATGAAATCATGATAGGCCGCGGACTGTTTGCAAATCCTGCTCTTATTGCAGAGCTAAAAGGTATAAGCATGGATAAAGCCGAGCTTCGCGAGCGCTTAAAGAACTGGCATGATGAGATTTTATCCGGTTATCTGTCCATCTTTTCCGGTGAAAAGGATGCCATTTTCCGCATGAAGGAAATCTGGGCATATATGCATGGGCTGTTTTCTGACTCTGAAAAGCTCTGGAAGAAAATTAAAAAATGCCAGACGCTTAATGACTATAAGTCAATCGTTCGAATGGCATTTGATGCTTTTTAAAATATAAACACTTTACTTTCTTGCAATTCTGTGAAGCTGTGGCCTTATGGTGATATCTGTCATCACAAGGCCTTCTCTTTGCCCTAAAACATAAAGCACTGCGTCTGCAACCTCATTTGGCTGTATTCTTGCAGCTTCATTTTCATCCACTGTAAAATCAGCATTCCTGTACAGATTGGTATCGGTCATATCAGGCTCTAAATTTACCACACGCACACCGTACTTTCTCGCCTCCTCAAACAGGCTGTGGGAAAAGCTCGTAAGCCCTGCCTTTGTGGCACCATAGGCACAGCCGTGCGGATTCGTCTTTTCAGCAGTGATTGATGAGATATTTATTATTGTTCCTTTGTTTTTCTTTAAATCGCGAAGCAGCAAATTTGTGATAATCATCGGTGCCTCAAGATTTGTCCTCACCATCTGTGATATTTTTACAGGATTAAGTTCCTCATGAAGCGCGTAAAAGCCGACTCCTGCATTGTTTATGAGAAGTGATATATCATGATTTTTATTAATTTCTTTTATTGTCTTGATGAGCTTTGCGGTATCGGTAATATCGCATACTATACGCTCTATCCCTGCGATATCATCACTTTGATTGAAGCTTCTTCCTATTCCGTAAACCAGCCAGCCATTCGCTGCAAGCTGCCTGCATATAGCTTTTCCGATTCCGGAAGACGCCCCGGTTACAATTGCTTTGTTCATCTGATTGCTCCTTTATACTTTGACCCTTTAATCATACCATGTGATATATATATTGAAAATGTATTGCAATAATATCACTTCCACATAAATATCCTGTCCTTATCCACATATTCGGATACAGCCTGTACCATAAACTCTTCCATATCACTTCGTATATTTTCCGGATACTGGTAATACCCATTCACATTGTCGTATGGAAAATTCACCACAGCACTACGAGGCATGTCCTTTCGCATTTTCTTCAGATAATCCTGCGATATGCGGAAGCTTCCGATACTCACATCCCACAGCGTAAAACCGTCTATCTGTGAAAATACGTCATCAACCAGCCTGCTGTATTCACCTCTCCAGTCCTTGCAGTATATCATCGGATCAAAGCACAGTCGCACTGGAAATCCACCATCCATAGCACATTTTGCTGCCTGAATCCGCTCCATAGGTGCGGACGCAAAATGCTCATACTCTGCTGCAATCCTTTGAGGCGAAACTGTATAGGCAATAATTACCCTGTCACAGGCTTCGTAATTGCTCCACAAATCACACCTGCCACTCTTGGTGCGGATTTCAATTGTAAGATTCTCATGCTTTTTTGTAAAAGCAATCCATTCCCTCACAAAGCCGGTAAGCGACTCTATGGCCACGAGGTCTGCATCATATGACACGCAAAGATATATTCTTTTTTGCGCCAGAAGTGCTTCAAGCTCCGCAAAAATATGCTCCAAATTTACAAACACCACAAGATTACCAGACGGATACATGCCCTTTAAATAGCAGTATTCGCAGTCAAATATACAGTTCATCATGCATGAGCAATAGTAGAAATTCTCATTTCCAAAGCTCTGACACACCGGTGCACCTTCATATATGCAGCCGCTTGTATTCTCTGCCAGAATGAGCGCCTTGGCATTGCTTTGAGCAGAAATACTCTGCTTTTTGCGGCAGAAAACATCCTTGTAGTGGTCAATTTCTATGACTGTTGTATTATTCAGCTTTTCTAAAATCTGCTTTGTACGTGGATGCTCGGCCACGCCTTTTTCCACATATACATGTGAAAACATTTTATTGTATTGACACATTTGACATTTCCTTCTTACAACAATCTCTGTTTCAATTCAAACAGACATTTCTTTCCTTCACGCTTGCTCTCACACGGCAGCAAGCCATTTGTATAGTACTCATCCAGAACAGCTTTATAATCTATACCACTTAGTCTGCAATACTTTATAAGCTGTGCCAGCTGATCCCCCATTACCTTGGAACAGCGCATATCGCTGGTCAGCCTGTCAATATTCCAAGCGGATTTAGTATCATCTGTCGCATTGCCGTCTGCCATATTTTCGCCTTTAGTCTTATCATCTATTGAAGTTTTATTACCACCTACACTTAAAAGTATATCAATATAGCCACATATTTTGTCTTCCTGCAAAGCAAAAAGCTCTGTGATTTTCGACTGGTCAATTCTCTCACCGGCATCTGAAACAAGCTTTATAAAATGCATACGATGCGGTCCCACGAAAAATGCTGCTGCCTGATAAACGGCGGCTGCCTCCATATCATATACAACCGAATCGCACCCTTCATTAAGCACCCTTGCGACCGTTACTATTTCACACTCCCTGAAATTTGCTTTCATCAGCATATCGGGGTAAAATGTACGCCCTGTCATCTGCTCAGTGAGCTTGTTTCCCAGAAATATACTGCCCATACAGATATCACTGCTAAAACCAGCGCCACACCCCACATTCAAAATCTCATCATCCTGTGAAATCCCATACGCACCACCGATATTTGAAACCGCTGCCGCCGCATTGATTTCTCCTACGCCTGTTATCACAAGCCTGATACTCTCATTTGCAAACACATCAAATCTGACCATTTCAGGGCTTTTTTCCTTTTTTAAGCCATAGTGGTCTATTATATTTTTTGCCTCAGCATAAAAAGCGCTAAATATATAAATCATAGATAATTCCTTCAAATCTTCCCTGCATACATCAACAGGATTTATCTCTCAAGCTCCTTTAAAAGCTTAGTCCTATTGCTTCCAACCATGAGCTTTTCATTGTAGATATCAAATTTTTCACATTCGTTCTCAGCTAAAAAGCTGCTGATTTCCGGTGTGATGGTCAGCTCTGTAACAAAGACAAGCATCTCCTGGCCGTCCGAGAATACATCCTCCACAAAATCAAATGCGTGGTTTAGCTTCTCTCCTGCCGCATCCTCCATAGTTGAAAGCTTCTCTGATTCTTCGGTAAAATCATCCATCACCGTATCAAAATCACCCTTGATATGCCTTAAGACATCCTGTCTGATGTAATACTCCTTTGGCAAAATAAGAGAGCTCTCCTTCAATATCTCCATATTCTTTGAAAACTGCTCCACAGCACTGTTGTACAGCGCATGCTGCTCTTCAGTGCTTCTTTGTGACTTTCTGTATTCCTTCAGAAACTCATACCATAGCTGCACCATTTTCCGCTCTCTGGCCACATCCGAAAAAACAACTGTCAGTCCACTTAAAAGCAGATTCACCACCGTGATTCTCTCATCGAAATCAGCATCAAACACACGTTTATATACTGACTTTTTCACGTTTCCGGACAATATATCGCTTATACCGTAATCCTCATTGTATTTTCTGTAGATTTCCAGATATGCGTACACATCCTCTGCTATATCAGGATGGTGGATAAACTCACCTATTACATCCTCCGTGACTGCAAGTTCTCCCGCCTCGTACACCTTAAGCAGGCTGCTTAAATCCTCCCAGCCTCTTGCCGTGACGAAATTCATACCGTCCACGTCAGTTTCCACCCTGTAAAAATTGTTTGGGTGAAGCTCAAGATAGCTTAAAAGTGCATCATGGATATGCACATCTCTGGCATATTCCTTCCACACCTGATAGTCCGCTTCTATCGATATATATCTGACACGGTCGAGCGTAACCATATCAAAATCGCGCACTGATTTATTGTACTCAGGCGGATTTCCTGCCGCAACAATCACCCAGCCCTTGGGAACAGCCTGATTACCAAAGGTCTTGCACTGCAAGAACTGAAGCATCGTAGGCGCAAGTGTCTCGGACACGCAGTTTATCTCATCAATAAAAAGTATGCCCTCCTTAAGCCCTGTTGCTTCCATCTTTTCATAAACGCTGGCTATAATCTCACTCATCGTGTATTCCGTGACGGAATAGCTCTTTCCGTCATACTCACGCTCCTTTATAAACGGCAGTCCTACCGCTGACTGGCGCGTGTGATGCGTGATGGTATATGCCACAAGACCTATTTTGCACTCTCTTGCAATCTGCTCCATAATCTGTGTCTTGCCTACGCCGGGCGGTCCGATTAAGAGCATCGGTCTCTGCCTGATCTGCGGTATCACGTACTCTCCATGTGCATCCTTTGACAGGTATGCTTTCACTGTATTTTTCACTTCGTTTTTTGCCTGTTTTATATTCATATTGTTTCCTCCAGCTCCACCTGCATCGCCCATGGCGGCACCTCATTACCCTCATATGCACCAACCGACACAAATGCACACTTGTACGATGGACACTTTGCCGGGAAAATTCCCTTGCCATCAGTAAAATATATAAGTCCGCACATATTCTTAAGCTCTCCCTTATCCAGAAGGTCTCTCACATACGAAAATGCCGGTCTGAAATCTGTGCCTCCGCCTCCTACGAGCGTAAACTTGTTTAAAAGCGGCTTAATCTGCTTTTCATCTGTAATTTCCTCGTCCGTCTTTACGCTGTCATCACACTGTATGATGCGTATTTTATTCCTTACAAAAAAGCTGTCCGACTCCGTGAGAATCGTAAAGGTCTCCTGTAAAAAGTGCTCCACCAGCTCCCCGCTCACAGAATAGCTCGTATCAAGCACTATGACAAAATCCCTTATCTTGTATGTCTCCCTCGTCTCAAGTGGCTCAATGAGCGGCATATTGCCGTAAAGCGAAAGTCCATACGCGTAATACCCCATATCAAAGGAATCATAATCTGCGTGTACCTCCTCACGAAGCACTGCAAACCTGCGCAGAAACTCCTTGTAGCTTCGTCTGCTTCTTTTTGCGGACAGTTCCCTCATCATTACCTGCTCGCCCTCAGATTCACTGTCCTTTGAATGTTTTTTCTCCATGCGTGTCTGTCTGGATATTTTCTGCCACTGCTTTTTAGCCTCGGATGAGCTTAGTGGCATAGCATTGTCGTTTTTCTCCTCCGGCCAAAGGGCATGGTCATCTGTGTAAAATTCCCGTGCCAGAAGTGCAAGCTCATTTTTATCCTTTGTGTTTGCAGTATCATCTATATCCGTGATTTCTTCAGCCTCTATTTCTGCATACTGCTTGCATAGCCACGCGTACAAGGCTCCGGGAGCAATCACGACATGCTCTTTTTTAAGCCTCTCATACGTGGTTTTTCTTATATAACTTAGGATACGCTTTGTGCTTTTCTTTTCCATTGTATCAATCGTATACTCAACCATTATATCACATGCTGTATTCCACAGGAATTCATCCCTCTCACCTTTAGTCCACAGGTGAAAAAACAGACAGTGCAGCACACTGTGCAGATAAGCCCGGTTCAGATACATGCCATTTTTCTTAAATATATCAATAAGCCTGATGGGATTGTAATAAATATATGTGCCGTCTGTTGCCATGGAGTAAAGCTGCTCGTTCACCTTTGGTGAAAGAGCCGAGAGCGCCAGCTTCATAAAAGGCATGTCGAGATACAACTCGCACTGTATTTCATCTATTATTTTCTGTGACATTTCCTCCTGCCACTCTGAATCTGTCTGGACATGTTTTTTCATGAAGCTGCCTCCTTTCCCATATACTTCTCCATTTCTCTCACCAATGGTGCGAGTATTATTCTACTGCAATATTTTTAAAATTTATTACACTATACACATGATATGAGGGTCAAAAGGTATTTTACCCCTCATTTATTATTAAATTTAAAATTCAAACCGCCTCTTCCTGGATACCGACAGATTTTCCTTCTTAAATCTATGCAAAATCACACTGCCCTCACTCCACTCATCCTGTGCTGCAAGTGCAAGCATATCAGTAACAGCCAGGACATCTGCGATAAAATTCTCCTCACCATCTTTAAGCTCCAGAAAACTCTGCAGCAAACCCGAATCCCTTTTTCTTATGATAAGCTCAGACAGCCTTTTTTTATGATTGACAATATACTCCCAAAACTGCTGCCTAGCTTCTTTTGAAAGATCATACGCATAAATAAGCCTGTAAAAAGCCATATCTAAAAGATCATCCTCACTCTCCTGCGCAATCGCCTCTGAAAATATTTCATCATACTGCTTCCACACAAACACGCGGTCCATAAAAGCCTGTCTGGCGCGAAAACCTTCTCCGTTCATGTTCAGCTTAAAAATATGAGCAGGACCAATCTCATCATATGTCTGGTCGTACTCGAAAAAACATGCCTGCGCAATCGCATTTCCATCACTGACAGCCCATCTAACCCTCACAAGAGTGCTTATCTGTGAAAGAATCTGCTTAAGACACGACTTATCCTTCGGTGAGCCTCTCATCACAAGCATATAAAGTTTTGTGCAGTTCATGAAAGCGTCACCATCCACATCACATATGTCGGATGGCAGCTCAAGCACAGACAGCCTTGAACAATTGTAAAAGCAGAGCCTGCCAATCTTTTGCATTCCGTCCGGCAATATGACCCTCTCGATATAATCATCACACAGTTCCGTCATATCAGGACGCAGAATATCATCAATTCCAAGCTCTGTTTTCAATTTTTCAGGCATGCTCTTGAAAGAAAAGCAATACTCCGCAAGCTCCGTCACTCTCATGCCGTCAAGCATATCCGGCACCACACACACCGGATTTTTCCCATACATATGAAGAAGCCTAATGCAATCATCATTAAGCCTCTCATATACACATATATAATTATCGTTTATTTCAACCTCTATATTTGTCATCGCTATCTTTAATTCTATGTTTTTATTACTATATTGTGTTAATTTTGTGCATTAGATATATCTACGTAAAATTTATCCAACCTTCAATAATTCATCTATCGTATTCTTAAAATCATAAAACAAATCAATATATTTTTCAACAATTGTATTACAATGTGTCCTTACAACCTCACAATCATAGTCATGTGCAAGTTCATTTCTGACCTTAAGCATATCCATCCACGCATCATCAGAAATCAGCTTTGCCTTGAAGGATTCACGTAACACCTCTCGCGGTGAACCTGTAACAAACCCGGTTATCGAATAATATTGTACCAGAATATCTTTCATTACCTTCCACGATAAATCAAAAGTAATGCTAAATTTAGCACTTGTCCCACTCAAAACAAACGAATCGGAAAGGTCTCTCTGCCTTGCCTCAGCTAACGCATCTAGTGAATTACAAAAAGATTTAAAACGTCTCTCAAATTTTGCGTCCATACTGTCTGATATCCTCCAATAATAAATCATTCCTGCATGTATCCAAATTCAGTAAATCAACACTGTACAAGGTAGGTAAGTCCTCCACTTCATCAGAAAGCGTATCAAAATCCTTCACTCCCGATACCGCTATATCAATATCACTACGTTCCAATGCAGTACCTTTAGCTCTTGAACCATATAAAATTACCTTTTGGGCATCATGCTGTCTGCAAAGCTCTGCAACCCTGCTTATAACCTCTTCAACCTTCACTAATCTAACCTCATATAAAAATAATCTGCACTACATATGAGTTAGTTTATCACAATTCCTACATTATTTCCACCACAACGTAAGGGGCGCTGCCGCGGGCACCGCGGTGGCACACGTACTATCACGTGTGCGAATAGCGCAGTGAGTTAGATACTGTAGAAATTATGCCATGAAGCGCAGAAACGCCCCTGCAAGGACGCAGGGGCGAGGAGAACCGCGCCATGGACGGCGCGTTTCGACGGTTTCGTCAAGCATAGAAACCCTTCAAGCATAATTTCGTATAGTATCTTACCCACGAAGCGTAGCACGCGGGATAGTACGTGTGCCACCACGGTACCCGCGGCAGCGCCCCGTACTACATCAATAAACATTGACATCCAAAATCTACTCAAGCAGATTCTTCATACTGTTCACACTGATAAGAATTGTCGATCCATTGTGCAAAAGTGCTGTCGTAGTCGGCGGAAGCACACCTGCCACACCAAGAGCAATGAGCCCTGAGTTAAAACCAACAATCTTTCGATAGTTGCTCTTTATACGTTTCATAAGAGCATTACTTATATATTTAAGAGTTACAATCTGGTAGAGATCGTCAGAGCCCACCGTAATATCAGCAATCTCGCGTGCAATTTCAGCACCGTCACTGATTGCAATACCGACATTTGCCGCTGAAAGAGCCGGTGAATCATTTATGCCGTCACCAATCATAATGACCTTTCTGCCCTTAGCCTTTTCTCTCTCCACAAAGGCAGCCTTGTCCTCAGGTAAAACCTCGGCGTAATATTCATCTACACCTACTTTTTTCGCAATGACAGAAGCTGTACGCTCACTGTCGCCTGTCATCATGACAACCTTTGATATACCCGCCTTCTTTAATGAAGTAACAACCGCCGCTGCCTCATCACGCAGAGGATCCTCAATACAGATAACTGCCGAAAGCTTACCCTCAACAGCAAGATACAGGTGAGAATAATACAGCGGAAGCGACTCAAACAGTGGCTCCTTTCCTGCAGGAACAACACATTTTTCATCCTCAAAGACGAAATGATAGCTTCCGATAACAGTACGCTTGCCATTGATGGAGGTTGCAATTCCATGAGCCACAATATACTCCACCTTTGTATGCATTTCCTCGTGGGAAAGCCCCTTCTTAGACGCAGCGTCTACCACTGCCTTTGCCATTGAATGAGGGAAATGCTCCTCCAGACAGGCTGCAACACGAAGCATGTCATCAGATGAATACTCATCATTGAAGTTCACCACATCAACCACAGTCGGATGTGCCTTTGTGAGTGTACCGGTCTTGTCAAAGACGATGGTATCAGCCTCTGCAACAGCCTCAAGGAACTTTCCTCCCTTTACTGTTACATTATAAAGGCTTGCCTCTCTGATAGCAGAAAGCACAGAGATTGGCATAGCAAGCTTGAGTGCACAGCAGAAATCCACCATGAGAATTGACATAGCCTTTGTCACATTTCTTGTCAGAAGATATGTAAGCCCTGTAGCTCCAAGCGTCCACGGCACAAGCTTGTCAGCATAGTGCTCAGCCTTTCCCTCCAGCTCAGATTTAAGCTTTTCGGACTCCTCTATCATAGTAACAATCTGGTCAAAACGGTTGTTTCCTTCAACCTCCTTGACCCTGATAGTAATCTCGCCCTCCTCGACAACAGTGCCTGCAAACACAGTATTGCCGACAGTTCTTTGAACCGGAACCGACTCACCTGTCAGGGAAGCCTGATTGACCATCGCATCGCCATCTAAGACCTCTCCGTCGAATGGTATGACATTTCCCATATGGACAACAACCTTGTCGCCCTTTTCAATCTTTGAGGACTCAACGAGTATCTCCTGATTCTCAGGTGTCCTAAGCCATACCTTGCTCACATTAAGCGACATGCTTCTGGCCAGGTCATCAACAGACTTCTTGTGTGTCCATTCCTCCAAAAGCTCACCTATTCCAAGCAGAAACATAATAGAGCTTGCGGTAGAAAAATCCTTTGTGACAAGCGAAACCGTGATGGCAGTAGCATCAAGCACCGGCACCTCTATTTTTCTCTGCAACAGACACTTAAGCCCAATTCCAATATACTTTATAGAACGTCCAACAGTAAGCGCTGTCCTGATTGGCCAAGGCAGCAGGAGCTTTTTACTGTAATGCCAGACAACACTTCCGATAAGCTTTTCCTGATATGAATTATTAAGCTCTCTTCCTGATGTCTTGATAACAGTCTGTGGCACATTGGCGCTCTCATAATGAAAGTGGCGAAGCAGCTCTATAATCTGCTCTCTGTCTCCTACATACTCAATCACAGCATCAGCAGTCCTGTCATAAACCTTTACAAAGGTAACATTCCTGTGATTGTGAATCACATAAAGCAGAGTGTCTGCCTGCTCATATGTCATGCGGTACTGCTCCATATGAACACGCATACGGCCTCTTGACTCATGCTTAATCGTAAATTTCATATGACCGCCTCTTATCTTCTATGCCTCAGCAGTCTCTGCTGTAACCTCAGCCTGCTCTGCTTCCTGCTCATCAGCCTCAGCACACTCGCATACATCCTCAGATGCATCCGAAACCTTAGCAGCCTCAGCCTTAGCCTCGCGCTCCTCGTTGATGCTCTTAGCCTCAGCAAGAATATCCTCTGCATTCTCCTGAACAGTATTAACAGTCTTCATAACACAATCCTTAGCACGAAGCGCTGCTGCTGTACACTGTGTATAAGCACGCTTAGCATCCTTGCTTGATAAAATCTTGATACCTGCTGTACCAAAAGCAACACCTGCTGCGAATAAACCTGAAGCTTTCCAATTAAATGACATAATGTTTTCCTCCTGTATATTTACAAAAATTCTAGTTAAAGTTTACTTACAAGAAACATTATATTTCCCGGAAATACTGTTATTCAAGCCTAATCTCATACAGTTCTTGCTAATTCATGCCCTCAAACGCCCTTATTATGCGTCCTCCCGGACTTATTGATAAAGTTTATCACTTCAATTGATACATACATAAAAGCATAACAACATCGACTGCGATATTCTTGATTTCAAGTATTCCGTTACCTTCATCGGTGACAACACATTCAGCTTTTACATTACCATCTTCAAGTACATACATATTACCTTTTTCAAGATAGTGATCAACCATGCTCTCCTGTTCATCAGCTAATAGCAATAATGATATAAACTACTTTTTATTTTCATTCACTTCTCTGATTTTCATATCCATTACTCCGTCAAACAAACAGGTGGATTTGATGGTCAAAAGGTATTCTCTCCAACTGAAGATATATTATGACCATCAAATATAATATTTATTAGTAATTCAAAAGATTACATTTTTGATACAAATTCTGCAATTTGACCATCAACATATAGGATGTGATTAACTAACCACTCTGTGAGATACTTTAAAATACCCATAATCTGTTCATCCTGATCTTTTATTTCATCATTGTGATGTTCAATAAATTCATCAAGTTTGTGTATAAATTCCTGATGCTGAATTTTTTGAGTAAATAATTTTTTATAATTAATAGACTCCATATACTGCTCTTCATCATTAAAATGTTTCGCTGTATAATCACGAAGGTCTTCAAGTATCATGTCAATTCTATCATATTTATCCGGTGTATTCTCGTCATGAAGCAGTTCATATGCATCATCTGCATATTTAAACAACTGCTTATGCTCTTCGTCTATCATATCTATGCCGATATAATATTCTGGTTTCATTTCATACATAAATTAATCCTACTTTCATTCTTATTCTTCTTTTGAAATCCACGTAATACAAGTATACAATGGAAAACACTATTATCTTATATATCATCGGTTTCTTCCAAAACATTCTCTAATTATCTTTGAAATATCCGAATCAATAAAATCTTTCTGTGCCATGTCATCAAGGATATCACATGTTTTTTCATGAGATAATCCTTTTTTATAAGGTCTATCTTCCGTAAGAGCCTGATAAATATCAACACATGCCATCATACGTTCCTGCTCATTTAATTCATCCGCAGTTTTTCCAAAAGGATACCCTTTTCCATTTAATTTTTCATGATGGAATGCCGCCCAATCTCGTATATCTTCAAAATCATTAACCTCTGATAATATAAGATATGTATAACCGACATGATTTTTCATTTTAGAAAATTCATCATCCGTAAGTTTATCCGGTTTTTCCAAAATCTCATTGCCTACCGCCATTTTTCCTATATCATGCAGGGCACCAGCCAAATACATTTTCTGTACAATGACTGAATCATATCCCATATAATGGGCAAGCAGGGAGGCTTTTTCAGCCACTCCTATAGAATGCCTGCTGGTAAAAGAAGATTTATAATCTACAATCTTTGCAAAGAAGTCTGCAACATTTTTACATGTTTCCCAATCAAAAAATTGTTTTTCTCTTGGAACAATCTCCCATAGCTTTGTTTCAAAAGAATCATCCCTTAAGCACATAAAGGATTCTTTTGTTAATCCCTTCTGAAAGGCATTAACACATTCTGAATCAAATAGTCTATCCTTATTTTGGGAAAGATACTGACATATAAAATCCCATCTATGATCAGCAGATTCAATACTATTTCCTATAATATCAACAATATCTGCAAGATGAATAATCCTTGAGAACAATGGAATTTCATGCCACTTCTTTCGAAAGGGACCGGTTCCATCAGCATGTTCATGATGATATAAAATCACATTTGAAATATCTGTTTTAAAAGGGATTTTAGTAATATTTTTTTCACCATAAACGCAATGCATATTTGTTTTGTTTTCGGATAAGTCATTTTTAATGTCGGTATCCGGATATTTCTGTACTTCTTCAGAAATATATTGTGTCAACGCATTATCGTGCAGCAAAGCGCATATAGCTAAATCTTGTAACGCATCACCTTGGATTGCACAATATTTAGCCATACACACACTAATATAAGCCACTCTCTTTCCATGTTTGTTTTTTACATTTACAAGTTCTGCTTCAATGCAGTCTAAGGCATAGGAACAAGCTCCTGCCAGTCCCACAATGTCTATGCTCAGCTGTTCTACTCTCATGTATATAATCCTTTATCGTAAAATTAAGCTTCTGAAAACTGATCTTTACCTACTGACTTCCTCCGGCTTGGGCTTGATATTATTCTGATAATATTCGTATGTGACAGAAGCAAAATCACTTAACACTTCCATATCAGTTATCTCACCGATAAACATTGTATGTGAACCCAAATTCTCTGTTTTATTAACTGTTACAGAAATGTATGCATTGGTACCTTCTGTAATATAATAAATACCATTTGTACCCCTGGCACACTTTTCAAATGTTTTAAACTTATTGGTATCCCTTCCTGATTGGAATCCAAAATGCTTAAATAATTCAAACTGCGCATTCTGACTCAGAACTGATACTGTGAATTTTCCAGTTCTTTGAATCATATCATGCGTGTAATTTGCCTTATTGACGCAGATACTTAACTGGTTTGGTTCCGAAGCCGCCTGAATGGCTGTATTAATGATGCATCCGTTATCTTTTTCTGCTTCTTTAGCGG
>ERZ824575.60-NODE-60-length-145613-cov-167.484192_pt1 | contig 145613 bp, 95 predicted proteins | sample MGYA00519470_ERZ824575 | MGnify/ENA primary metagenome ERZ824575 (study PRJEB31778, sample SAMEA3449170) | human gut metagenome | biome: human gut; feature: human-associated habitat; material: faeces | place: United Kingdom | collected 2010/2012 ... | reverse complement strand
TTGATACACAGTTCATTAAATATAATCTTATGCGCCTATAGATTAAGCCGTTTCCTATATCTCATACTTTTCAGGCAAATTCCGCTCATGATGGCAGATAGCGTCTTGTACGGCATTTTGCATTGTTTGCTTTGGGGATCAAAGAATGGTAATTCAAAGGTTCCTCGCTCCAGTCGCTTCTGATACAGCAAGAAACCGTCGCCATCCCATTTTAGCATTTTTACCTGCTGGCGATTCTTTGAGAAGAAGATGAAGACGGCACCACCGAGTGGCGGCAGCTCCATCTCCGTCCTCACAATCTGGTACAGGCCATTTATGCCCATGTTCATTCGGACATATCGCTGGCAGACGTAATACTGGGTGTTTTCGTTTAATCCAAACATAGCAAGTCCTCCTTCTCGTAAAGTTTCATCAGATGCATGACTGATTTGGCACTACCTTTCTTGATGGTGACTATCGTTCCATTGGGAAAGGTTAAGGTTATGCCGAAAAGATAATTTTCCGGGCAGACGGAATCGGATGGCATTTCCATGGGAAGGAACATCATCCCAGTGTCCTTGGCTGTTGCTTCGGAACATTCCTTACGGGCTTCGGCCTGAAGCAGACGAATCTGCTGTTTGGCTAACCTAACAGAATAACCTTTCTCTGACATCCATCTATGCATCGAGCGATGGTTTACATGCCGTTCCTTTAAAAAAGGAATCAAACTGGCTTTTGGATTATGATTCAAATGAATCTGGAAGGCATTCCATGCCCTCTCATAACGTTCTGTTGCTCTCATAATTTCGTTGCTTTTAAAATTATGGTGCAAAGGTAAGAACTTTTACGATAAAGGGCAAGGTATAAACGCAGAGCCGCTTACTTTTTTCGTGAAAAAACATTGTTACGTGTGCGCGTGACGGTAAATCTAAAAAGTACTCTTTTTCAGTTACAAAAAATGGGGTGGGGCGTCTTTATTGTATGGACAAAAACGATAAACTGGTAAACTGTTTAAAAAATAAATAATATGATGAACAAACGGAAAATCATGATCATGATGACTGGGATGGTTTTGCCAATCCTTGCACCTCAGGCTTCAGCTGCTGCAGAGCACCATGACTGGGAAGACCAGCATGTGCTTTCCATCAACCGGGAACCGGCACGGGCTGCATTCATGCCTTATCAGGCAAAGAAGGGAGATAGCCAGATGTCGCTCAACGGTGAATGGAAGTTCAGATGGACGAAGACGCCGGAGGAACGAATCGTGGATTTCTATCGTACTGACTATAGCTGCAAGGGCTGGAAATCGCTCGCGGTACCAGCCAACTGGGAGGTGAATGGATATGGTACACCTATCTATATATCAGCAGGTTATCCCTTTAAAATCAATCCTCCTTATGTGATGACTACACCCAAGAAGGACTGGACCACCTACGAGGAACGCAATCCTACCGGACAATATAAACGTACCTTCCAGCTGAAGGCAAACTCGCTGCTGTTCCGCCAGGACCGTCAAACCTTCCTGCGTTTCGAGGGCGTGATGAGCGCATTCTATGTATGGGTGAACGGCGAGAAGGTGGGTTATTCGCAGGGTTCGATGGAGCCGAGCGAATTTAATGTGACTCCTTATCTGAAGGCTGGCAAGAACGAGATAGCCGTGGAGGTTTACAAGTATAGCGACGGCAGTTATCTGGAAGATCAGGACTTCTGGCGCTTCGGTGGCATCCACCGTGATGTGTGGCTCTATTCCACACCGAATGTCCGCATCCGTGATTTCGCCGTTCGCACCCTGCCGCAGCTCTCTTCCGCTACATCCTCTCCTTGTGATTTCACCCTGCAGATCAATCCGCAACTGGCGGTGGCAGCAGGCGAGAAGGGAGAAGGTTACCGGCTGATGGCGTGGCTGGAGGATGCTGAAGGTAAAGGCGTGATGCTGAAACTGCCGGGAACTGACAGACTGGAGGCTTCTCTGCAGGCTTCTGCCGACGAGATTCTCGACCTGAATCATAAGGCAGCCCTGATGAACGAATGGTATCCGCAGCGAGGTGGAAGAAAATTCGAACGTATGGAGGGAGTAGTGGAAAAACCGCATGCCTGGACTGCTGAGACACCTTATTTATATACCCTGAAACTGGCACTTCTCGACAAGCAGGGAAGTGTGGTGGAACAGGTGCAGCAGCGCATCGGATTCAGATGGGTTTCGGTAGAAAACGGACAGTTGATGGTGAACGGAAAACCTATCAAACTGCGTGGCGTGAACCGGCATGAGCATGATCCGAAGTTGGCACGAGTGATGACCGAGGAGATGATGCAGCGCGATATCCTACTGATGAAGCAGGCGAACGTGAATGCCGTCAGAACCAGTCATTATCCGAATGTTTCACGCTGGTATGAGCTGTGCGACAGCGCCGGCATCTATGTGATGGACGAGGCAGATTGCGAGACCCACGGACTCCGTGGTACGCTCACCTCTACTCCCGACTGGAATGCCGCCTTTCTGGACAGAGCCGTGAGAATGGCAGAGAGAGACAAGAACCACCCGAGCATCATCTTCTGGAGCCTGGGCAACGAGAGCGGTTTCGGTGCCAATCATGCAGCCATGGCAGGCTGGCTTCATACCTTCGACCCAACGAGACTGGTACATTATGAAGGTGCTCAGACGCCTTATCAGCCAGCGAAGGGCTTGAGCGAGCAGGACTTTGATGAGACTGACCCGGACTGTGTGGATGTCTTGAGCCGTTTCTATCCCCGTGTAAAGGCTGAGTATCTGAATCCGGGCGTTCCCGAAGGTTCTGACAAGGAGAGAGCGGAGAATGCCCGATGGGAACATCTGCTGGATATTGCGATGAGAAAGAACGATAATCGTCCTGTGCTTACTAGTGAATATGCCCATTGTATGGGTAATGCGCTGGGTAATTTCAAGGAATATTGGGAGGAGATATACAGTCATCCCCGCATGGCTGGCGGCTTTATCTGGGACTGGGTTGACCAGGGTATCTATGCTCCTGGAACCAACCACGTGCTCTATGGCGGTGATTTCGGTGATAAGCCTAATCTTAAAGCCTTCTGTCTGAACGGCGTGGTCTTCTCCGACCGCTCGGTATCGGCTAAGTATCAGGAGGTAAAGCATGTTTATGCACCGGTGTGGATAACTCAGAAAGGGGATGAGGTCTGGGTGAAGAATCATCATTCTCATCTCTCGCTGGAGGGCTTCAGTTGCCAGTATCAGGTGACGAAAAATGGGGTTGTCGGTCAGGAGAGTGTGCTGAAAATGCCTTCAGTACAGCCGGGTGATAGTGCAAAGTTATGCAGCTTGCATGATTTCAAAGCGTATAAAAATACGGATTCCCGATTGAATATCTCAGTTATTTCCCAGCAGGGAGTAGAGGTAGGAAGGGAACAGATAGCCCTCAGCGATAACTTGTATGAAGCTGGCTGGAAACTGGCTGCGGATGCCATGAAGCGATACAAGTCTTCCCGCCGTTTGGCAACTCTGTCAACTGCCGAGTTGCTGGCACGCAATATTTCCGTGATTCCTCAGTTCTTCCGTGCGCCAACCGACAACGACAAGAGTTTCGGCAACTGGATAGCGAAGGATTGGAAGAAGACTCATCTCGACAGCACGCTCTCTGCTATCCCGCTGAAGGATGGGGAGTATGTATATCATTATGGTGAGGATGGGGCATCAGATAAGGCTGGTTCTTCGGCATCGGCTAAGTCTGGCGGTAATATCCGTCTCCGTTTAGAGGTAGCTCCTCAGCAGGACGGCTTCGTCGATGTGAAGGCTACCTATAGTTTTGAGGGCAATCTGCCTGAACTTCCTCGACTGGGCCTGATGATGAAGCTGCCAAGAGTGGCTTACGATCAGGTGAAATGGTATGGCAGGGGACCTTGGGAGAATTATCCTGACCGCAAGCAGTCTTGTCCGATAGGATGGTACGAGAGTAGCGTGGAGGATCAGTTTACCCACTATCCCCGTCCGCAGGACAACGGCAACCATGAGGACTGTTCATACATCGAACTGACCAACAAGAATGGTAAGAATGCCCTGCAGGTTATCGCAGTCGGCGATACGCCTTTGAGTTTCTCAGCCTTGCCATACAGCGTGGCAGACCTCTATGCCGCCCGGCACGATTTCGAACTGAAGCAGTCTGATAATCCTAACCTGCGCTACACCTATCTCAGTCTCGATTGTGCCGTTCTGGGCTTGGGTAACAGCAGTTGCGGACCTGGTGTATTGAAGAAATATGCCATCGACAAAACTCGCAGTTATACCCTGCATTTCAAGATGAGAATACTATGAAGCATCAGGTATTTGGGGATGCCGTTTTGAGGTAAATTAATAACTTGTCGGAAAAGGTGCGTAAAAGTTCTTTTCCGACAAGTTTAGTTTTATCATCTGCGAAAGTTGATGTTTTTTGATATATTTTCGCAGCTTATCTCGAATTATTTGTTTTGCATTATGCAATTTGCATAATTTAATTTGCATAATTCGAGAAATCTTATTATCTTTGCCGCCATAACCAATGATTTAATTAGGTAAAGAGTATGGAGAATCCTTTTATTATCACAGGCAAGATTAAGCCAGAGTACTTCTGCGACAGAGACGTAGAGGCAGAGAAAATCATCCGAAAGGTAACTTCGGGTGAAAATATTGTGTTGATGGCTGCACGGCGTGTGGGCAAAAGTAAGCTTATCGACTTTTGTCTCGACTCGCCGATGGTCAAGAATGATTTTATCGCCATTTCCATCGACATACTCCGTACTTCGAGCATCCAGGAGTTTGCCTTCGAACTAGGTAAGGCTGTTTTCGAACAGGCGGCTCATCGCAGTCAGAAGATGCTTAAGATGGTGGTCAGCACATTGAAATCTATCAATGGGTGTTTCGGCTATGACCCCATCTCGAACACGCCGACCTTTAACCTTTCGCTAGGTGATATCTCCAATCCGCTCTATACCCTGGATGAGATATTTGCCTGTTTGGAGCATGCCGACAAGAAATGTATCGTGGCGATAGACGAGTTCCAGCAGATTGGCTATTATCCAGAGAAGAACATGGAAGCAATCTTACGCACTTATGTGCAGAAGTGCAGCAATGCCAACTTCATATTCTCTGGTAGCGAGCGCCATCTCATTACGAAGATGTTCTCCGAAAAGGCGCATCCATTCTACAATAGTGCCGACATGATGAACTTGGAGGTGATACCATACGATAAGTATTTGGAATTTGCGAAAAGTTTGTTTGCCAGGTTTGGGAAGGACGTGGAGGAAGAGGCTGTGCGTGATGTCTATGATACGTTCGGAGGAAATACGTATTATATGCAGAAGGTGTTTCATGAAGCTTTCAACCAGACGGATGTAAAGGGCAAGGCTGACAAGGCGATGGCGGAAGCCATCATCCACATGATGATATTGGACAACGACCGTAAGTTTAGTGAAATCTTGTCGCGTCTCACGCTCCCTCAGAAGGAATTGCTCTATGCGATAGCCAAGGATGGCATTGCCAAGCAGATTACTTCCACTGTTTTTGTAAAACGGCATAATCTACGCTCTGCCAGCAGCGTTCAGTCTGCCATCAAGAAATTGCTGGAGTATCATCTGGTATCTACTTCGTTGGGTACGTACTATATTGATGACCAACTGATGAAGCTGTGGCTGAATTAGCTCTATAATCTGCGAAAGTTGATGATTTTTGATATATTTTCGCAGCTTATAGGCGTATTTCCGATTTGCTAAATAGTTACAAAATCTGTGTTTATGAGTCTTTATTGATGAATAACAAAATGAATATAAACAAATACGGAATAAACAATATGTATCTAAAACAAACGTTTTTAATAATAGCTTTGGGGGCGATGGCGATGACTGCTGCCGCACAGGCTAGTATTGATACACAGCGCCAGTACCTCTCGGGACATGGATGTGATGATATGGTGAACTGGGACTTCTACTGCACAGGTGGTAGAAATGCCGGCAAGTGGACCAAGATTGGTGTGCCTTCCTGCTGGGAACTGCAGGGATTCGGTACCTATCAGTATGGCATGCGATTCTACGGAAAGGCTACTCCGGAAGGTATTGCTGACGAAAAAGGAAAATATAAATATGAGTTTACGCTGCCACAGGAGTGGGAGGGCAAACAGATAGAACTCGTCTTCGAAGCCGTGATGACTGATGCCAAGGTGACCATCAACGGCAGAAAGGCGGGAAACGGCTTGCATCAGGGCGGTTTCTATCGCTTTACTTATGATGTGAGCGACCGCATCTTCTTCGGAAAACATAAGAACAGACTCGAAGTGGAGGTGAGCAAGGAAAGCAGCAACAGTCAGGTGAACATGGCGGAGCGCCGTGCTGACTACTGGAACTTCGGTGGCATCTTCCGTCCTGTATTTATCGTGGCAAAACCTGCTCAGAACATCAACCGTGTGGCGATTGATGCCAAGGGTGATGGTCATTTTATGGCAGATTGCTACCTGAACCGTGCTATCAAGGGTGCGAAGGTGAAGACTGAGATTCTGGATGAGAAAGGAAAGGTGGTGGCATCGAACGTGGCTGATGCCAGAAATAGCGATGAAGCGCATGTCGACTTCCAGGCAAAAGCACCTAAGCAGTGGACTGCCGAGACTCCGCATCTCTATACTGCCGTCTTCACACTCCAGGATGCAGCAGGCAAGACGCTCCACAGAGAACGTCAGAAGTTCGGCTTCCGCACCATCGAATACCGTGCCAGCGATGGCGTTTATATCAATGGTCAGAAAGTTATCTTCAAAGGCGTGAACCGTCATAGCTTCCGTCCGGAGACCGGTAGAACGCTGAGCAAGGCGAAGAATATAGAGGATGTGAAACTCATCAAGAGCATGAACATGAATGCCGTGAGATTGAGTCATTATCCTGCCGATCCGGAGTTCTTGGAGGCTTGCGATTCGCTCGGTCTCTATGTGGAATGTGAGTTGAGCGGATGGCACTGGGCACATCCTACCATCGTGGGCAAGCAGCTGGTGAAGGAGATGATTACCCGTGATGAGAATCATCCTAGCATCATCTTTTGGAGCAACGGTAACGAGGGTGGTTTCAACTACGAACTTGAGCCAGACTTCGCTCTCTGGGATAAGCAGAAACGCGTGGTACTCTATCCTTGGGCTAACCGCAACGGCTTTGAAACCAAGCACTACCGCTCTTATGGCGAGACCCAGGAGTATATGAGACAGAAGGAAATCTTTATGCCTACCGAGTTCCTGCATGGTCTGTATGACGGCGGACATGGAGCAGGACTGAAGGATTACTGGGACATGATGATGGCAAACCCTCGCTGTGCCGGCGGATTCCTCTGGGATTTGATGGACCAGGGTGTGGTGCGTACCGACAAGAACAATTATGTAGACTGTATGGGTAACTTCGGAGCCGATGGTATCGTGGGTCCTCATGCCGAGAAGGAAGGCTCTTACTATACGATTAAAGAGGTATGGTGCCCGGTACAGTTGACTTGGAATGATGTGGAGAAAGGTGAACTCACCTTATCTAATCAGTATAACTTCGTGAATCTGAAGGATTGCCGCTTCTCTTATCGTCTGTTGCAGATGCCAGCGATGGGCGGCACTCAGGTCAAGGTGTTGAAGCAGGGCAATCTCTCTTCTCCTGATGTAGCTCCGGGCAAGGAAACCCAGGTGAAGATACCGATGATGGCGAATGCTGATGCGGTAGAAATCAAGGCTGTGAACCATGAAGGTGAGGAAATCATGATATGGAGCAGGGGAGTGAAGAGTGAAGAACGAAGCGTGAAAAATTCAAGTGCTCCAAGTACTTCAAGTGCTTCATCTGCTGCTTATGCTGACCAGGCTGATGCTGTAGAAGTGAAGGCGGGTGGCAGAACTTATCGCTTTGCCAAGAAAGATGGCAGACTGATGGGTGTTGAGGTTGGCAGCAAGGCAATCTCGCTGAGCAACGGACCTCGATTCATGGCTGCCAGAAGAAGCGACCGCAGTCTGGACCAGTTCTATAATCACGACGATAAAGAGGCTGAGAAGAAAAAGACACTCTATACCGAGTTTGTTGACCAGGGCGCTTTTGCCGGTTTCGAATGGAAGGAAGCGGAGGCAAAGCTGGTGGCTACATATCAGCATGGCTCACTCGATGAGGTAGACTGGCAGTTCCTTTCTGACGGTTCGGTGGCTGTAACCTGTCATTACAATTTCGGTGGCGTAGTAGATATGATGGGCATGGCTTTCGACTATCCGGAAAGCAAGGTTCGCAGCAAGGCTTGGGTGGGCAATGGTCCTTACCGGGTTTGGCAGAACCGCGAACAGGGTCCGCAATACGGCTATTGGCAGAACGACTATAATGACCCGATTCCAGCCGAAAGCTGGGATTATCCTGAGTTTAAAGGCTACTTTGCCAACGTGAAGTGGATGCAGTTCAAGACTGATGAAGGAAAGATCGGCTTCTCTGGTCTGACTGCCGATGAGCACATGGGCGTTTATACCCCTCGTGATGGTAGAGATGGTCTGCTCTATACCTTGCCACAAACCGGTCTGGCAGTCTTCAAGGTGATACCTTCAGTAAGAAACAAGGTAAATACCACCGACCTCAACGGACCTTCAGCCCTGCCAAAATGGCTGAACGGTAAGGGTAAAACTGTGTTTACTTTGAACTTTGAGCTTTGAACTGTTAACTTTAAACTGTTAACTTTTAACTGTTATGAATAAGAAAAAACGATATACGGTGATGGCATTGTCGGCGCTTCTGGTAGCGTCGACAATGGCTCATAATGACGAGGCTAAGCCCTGGACCTTCTGGTACTGGATGTATGGCGCCGTTTCCAAGGCTGGTATTCATGCCGATCTGGTCGGTATGAAGAATGTTGGTTTGGGCGGTACCTATCTGATGCCAATCCGTGGTGTCAGCGAACGTCCGGAGTATCAGGGCGAGGCGGCACAGTTGTCACCTAAGTTCTGGGAGATGGTGGATTACTCTTTCCAGCAAGCCGACTCCCTGGGCCTTGACATGGGCATTCATATCTGCGACGGTTTCGCCCTGGCAGGCAATCCGTCTATCCTTCCTGCCGAATCGATGCAGAAGGTGGTATGGACCGATACCATTGTGGGGGGCGGTAAGAAGATAGAAGGCATGCAGATGTGGCAACCCGAAAGTTATAAGGACGGGAAGTTGCAGCCTGCTGGAAGCGAGGGTGGATATTATCAGGATATCGCGGCTTTTGCCATCCGATGCAAGGAGAAACCCCAACTCTTCAAACCGGAGAAGATAGAATATACCGAGGCTGTTTCTACCGCCAAGGGCTATTATCTGGCAGCGAAACCTGCCTCTATCATCTATTCGTTTCATAAACCCGTCACGGTGCGCAGCATGCGTGTGGTGCCTAACGGCAACAACATCCAGTCGCAGCGCCTCCTGGTGCAGGCTTCTGATGACGGCATCAACTTCAGAGATATCAAGCAGTTGGTGCCTCCCCGTCAGGGTTGGCAGAACACGATGTGTGATTATACCTTCAGTTTGCCGACTACCACCGCCCGCTATTTCCGATTCTCATGGACGCCGGAAGGTACAGAGCCGGGAGCAGAAGACCTGGATGCAGCTAAATGGAAACCGCTGCTGAAACTGGAGAATATCATCTTGAGCAATCAGCCGATGATTAACCAGTATGAGGGAAAAACGGGTGCCGTATGGCGTATCGAAACCGATGCGGCAGCTAAGAGCGAGACCGTGGCGATGGCAGATGTACTACCTTTGAAACTGGAAAATGGAATGGTGATGGGTGTCATGGTGAACGGCAACCTGATGAATAAGTTGCCTAAGGGCACCTGGCGCCTGTTGCGAATGGGACATACCTCAACAGGACAGACCAATGCAACAGCCGGAACCGGTAAGGGACTCGAAGTGGATAAGTTCTCACCGGCAGCCGTCAGGAAACTTTTCAATTCCTGGTATGCATTGTTCCTGAACCGTCCGCACAGCGATGTGGTGAAGTATCTGCACATCGACTCCTGGGAGTGTGGCAGTCAGAACTGGGGCTATCAGTTTGCCGAGGAGTTCAAGGCACGCCGCGGTTACGACCTCATCCCATACCTCCCGATTATGGCAGGTGTTCCGATGGAGTCGGTTTCCAGATACGAACAGGTACTGAAGGATATCCGTCTCACCATCAATGACCTGGTAAACGAGAAGTTCTTCAAGACCTTTACCGATCTGGCTCATGAACAGGATATAGAAGTATCTCACGAGAGTATTGCACCAACCTTCCCTGCCGATGGTCTGCAGCATTATCAGTATGCCGACAATCCAATGGGAGAATACTGGCTCAATTCGCCTACTCACGATAAACCCAACGACATGCTCGATGCCGTGAGCGGTGCACATATTTATAATAAGAACATCGTTCAGGCAGAGGGATTCACCGAGGTTCGTGGTGTATGGAATGAGACACCAGCCATGCTCAAGCCGATGCTTGACCGCAATCTGGCGCTTGGCATGAACAAACTCTTCTTCCATGTAACTGCCCATAATCCTTGGATGGACCGCAAGCCTGGTATGACGCTTGATGGCATCGGTCTCTTCTTCCAGCGCGACAATACCTGGTATCCTGAGGCACGCGGTTTTGTGGATTACATCACCCTGTGTCAGAATTATCTGCAGCAGGGCAGACCGGTGGTAGACATCGCCGTGTTTACAGGCGAAGAGATTCCGAGCCGTTCGCTTACTCCGGATAAACTCGTTCCGATGCTTCCGGGTGTGTTTGGCGCAGAACGGGTGGCTAGTGAACAGAAACGTATGGCTAATGTGGGCATTCCGATGGAAGAATCGCCTGTGGGAGTAACTCATTCGGCGAATATTCTCGATCTGAAAGACTGGTGCAATGCCCTGCATGGCTACAAATATGATTCGATGAACAAGGATGCCTTGCTGAAATGGAATTTCGAATACAGTCCGAAGGGCAAGTTGCCAGGAAACCAGGACTACCGCATCCTGGTGGTTCCGCAGCCGGCAAATACCCTGTCTGCCGAGGTAAAGGCGAAGATAGAGGAGTTGCGCGAGGAAGGCATCATTATCATCGACAAGCCTTATCAGGCAAAGGACTTCTCTCAGTATGGCATCGAACCGGATGTCGTTCTGCCCGAGAATATGGATTATGCTCACCGCTGTGTGTTGGAGGCAACAGGCAGAAAGGACATCTATTTCCTGACTAACCAGGAGGATAAGGAACGCCAGATTACGGCAACCTTCCGTACCAGAACTTCCAAAATCCGCCAGATTGTGAAATTGAGTCTGCCTGCTTATGGTTCCGCTTTCGTTATCCTCTCGAACAAGGAAGACATGCAGGTTATCAGTCAGACAGGTCATAAACTGGTTGAAGAAGAAGGTGCAGGTTTTACAGAAAACTATCCTTCTGTGCTGGCTGTAGCCGATAAGTGGAAGGTTCATTTCGATGATATCCGCAAAGATACCACCGTAACGCTTCCTTTCGACTGGTCGAAGTCGGCAGATGAGAAGATGAAGTACTACAGCGGTCACGTAACCTTTACCTCTTCTTTTGAATGGGGCGATTCTGTTCCGGTTTCAGCAGAAGAGAAAATGGAAGTTCCAGCCGAGAAAACGAAGACGGCTCCTTCTAATGACGGATTCATCAAAATCCAGTTGGGCAAGATTGGTGATGTGGCACGTGTGCTGGTCAACGGCAAGCAGTATGGTTATGCCTGGACAGCTCCTTACGAGGTGTATGTTCCGAAGCGCGACCTGAAGAATGGCAGCAACGAAATACAGATTGTTGTAGCCAATACCTGGCACAATGCGCTGCAGGGTGCTGGCGAGGGAAAGGCTCCGTTTAAGGGAATCTGGACCAATGCCAAATATCGCACCAAGAGCAAGGCGCTTCTGCCTGCCGGATTACTCTCCACGATTAACATCGTGTATTAGTTTATAGTTGATAGTTAATAGTTCATAGCAAGACTGCTCATTTAACATTTAACACTTAACATTTAACATTGAATACATTGAATAAAATGAAGAAACTGTTATGTTCAGCTCTGCTGCTTGCCATGACTCTGGCAGCGCAGGCAGAAGTGAAACTGCCAAAGATCTTTGGCGACAATATGGTATTACAACAGCAGACGGAATGCAACCTCTGGGGTACTGCTGATGCCAACAAGGTGGTAAAAGTGCGTGCTTCCTGGAACGGCAAGACCTATAAGACTCAAGCCGATGCCCAGGGAAAATGGGCGATGAAGATAGAAACGCCTCAGGCTGGCGGCCCTTATGAACTGAGTCTGAGCGATGGAAAGGAACTGAAACTTCACAATATCCTGATTGGTGAGGTCTGGATCTGTTCGGGTCAGAGTAACATGGAGATGCCGATGAAGGGATTCAAGGCACAGCCTGTTGCGGGCACTCCTGAAGAACTGATGCTGTGTAAAGACCAGCAGTTGCGCCTTTTTACGGTTCAGCGCAATGCCCAGTTGCATCCTGTTGATACGGTGGCTGGCGACTGGAAGGAAGCTGATGCTGCAAGCGTTCGTGAGTTTAGTGCTGCTGCTTATTATTATGGTAAGACGTTGCGCCAATCGCTGGGTGTACCAGTAGGTCTGATTGTTACTTCCTGGGGCGGTAGTGCCTGTGAGGCATGGATCAACGGCAATCTCATCAAGAGCGATTGGCTCAAGGCATTCCCTAAACTTCATACACCTTGGAATGAGGCTGATGTGAAGAAATATCAGCAGCGCTGTCCTTCGGCTCTCTATAATGGTATGCTCCATCCGCTCATCGGTTACACCATGAAGGGTGTTATCTGGTATCAGGGTGAGGATAACTGCAATCGCTATGCTACTTATGCCGACCAGATGCAGACCCTGGTAAACAGTTGGCGCAAGGAATGGAAGCAGGGGATTTTTCCGTTCTATTATTGTCAGATTGCACCCTACGATTATAGTCTGATAAAATGGAAAAACAACAGTGCCCTGCTTCGTGAAAAGCAGATGGAGGCAGAGAAGCGCATCAGCAACTGCCGTATGGCTGTATTGCTTGATGCCGGTCTGGAGTATGGCATCCATCCACGTAAGAAGAAGGAGGTGGGCGAGCGTCTGGCTCTGCTTTCTCTTGCCAATACTTATGGTCAGAAGGGATTGCCTGATTTCGCTGTCTACAAGAGTGTTGAGTTCAAGGGCGATACTGCTGTAGTCAGCTTCGACCGCAGCAAGGAGTGGGTTTACTTCAACAATGGTCCTAAGAGCGACAACTTCGAGATTGCCGGCGAAGATCAGGTATTCCACAAGGCACAGGCTTGGATTTCACGCAACAAGGTTTATGTAAAGAGTGAGGACGTGAAGAAACCTGTGGCTGTGCGCTATGCGTTCAAAAACTGGGTTGTGGGCGACCTTTTCCACGATGGTCTGCCTGTCAGCTCTTTCCGTACCGACGATTGGGAAGTGAAGTAATAGTTTATAGTTAATAGTTTATAGATGAGATATTACATATTGATGGCTATGATGCTTTTGCTGGGCGCAGGCTCGGCAAAGGCATCGGCTTACGATGATACATCGGTGGCGGGTTTGTTTCCTGTCAGCAACCAGGGACGCGAGGTGTGGAATTTCAATCCCAACTGGCGGTTCCATCTGGGTGATGTGCTGGGCGCAGAACGTGCCGACTATGATGATACAAGCTGGGGGGTAGTTTCTACCCCTCATAGTGTGAAACTGGAACCTGCTGAGGCTTCGGGTTGCCGCAACTATCAGGGTATAGCCTGGTATCGCAAAACCTTTATCGTGCCGGGCAATCGCTCTGAAATCTATTTCGAGGCAATAATGGGCAAGCAGAAGATTTATGTGAACGGCAAACTGGCTAAGGAGCACTTCGGCGGTTACCTGCCTGTTATCGTCAACCTGAAAGAGCAGGGACTGAAGAAGGGCGATAAGTGTGTGGTGGCTGTGATGGCTGACAACTCTAATGACAAGAGTTATCCTCCTGGCAAACCGCAGTATACACTCGACTTTGCTTATCATGGTGGTATCTATCGCGATGTATGGCTTATCAATAAGAAGGAGATTTCTATCACCAACGTGATTGAAGCCGACCGCCGTGATGCCGGCATCTTCGTTCATTTCTCGGATATTTCAGAGAAGCAGGCGAAGGTGTTTGTTGATGTCGACTTGCAGAATGTGGGCGGAAAGGCACGCAAGGTGAAGGTAGAGCAGAGTCTGCTGGATGCTTCGGGCAAGGTGCTCAAGACCATTTCGCAGAATGTGCTCCTGGCAGCTGGCGATGCACATCAGACCGTCAGACAGATGTTCTCTGTCAGGAATCCGCATCTCTGGTCGCCGGAGACACCTTATTTATATAGTGTGGTTACCCGCATCAAGGATGGTAAGCAGGTATTGGACGGCGGAAAGACCAAGTTAGGTATCCGCAGCTTCGAGTTCCGTGGCAAGGAAGGTTTCTGGCTCAACGGCAAGAAATACCGTCAGTTTATCGGTGCCAACCGTCATCAGGATTTTGCTTATGTGGGCAATGCACTTCCCAACAGTCAGCAATGGAGAGATGTGCTCCGTCTGAAGAATGCCGGTTTCAACATCATCCGTACTGCCCACTATCCTCAGGACCCGTCGTTCATGGATGCCTGCGATGAACTCGGAATCTTCATCATCGTGGCTACACCGGGCTGGCAGTATTGGAACAAGGACCCTCAATTTGCCGAGCGTGTGTTCCAGAATACCCGTGAAATCATCCGTCGTGACCGCAACCATCCTTCGGTTCTGATGTGGGAGCCTATCCTGAATGAGACCCGCTATCCTAAGGATTTCGCCCTGAAGTCGCTGCAGTTGACCAAGGATGAGTATCCTTATCCATACCGTCCTGTGGCTGTTGCCGACTGGAATTCGGCAGGTGTCAAGGAAAATTATGATGTGGTTTACGGATGGCCGGATATGGATATGAGCGGCATCAGCCAGTGTGTCTTTACCCGAGAGTTTGGTGAGTATGTGGATGACTGGTATGCGCATAACAACCTGAACCGTGCCAGCCGCAGCTGGGGTGAGAAACCGATGCTGACCCAGGCTTATTCTCTGGCGAAGACAACAGAGGAGATGCACACACCGGGACAGTTTATCGGTGGTTGCCAATGGCATCCTTTCGATCATCAGCGTGGCTATCATCCAGATCCTTACTGGGGCGGTATCTATGATGCATTCCGACAGAAGAAGACTGCTTATTATATGTTTGAGTCACAGCGCAGCGACCAGCCATTTGTGCATATCGCTCACGAGATGACCCAGTTCAGCGGTGCCGATGTGACGGTATTCTCTAATTGTGACAGCGTTCGTCTTACCACCTATCAGGGTGCCCATACCTATATTTTGCCAGTTCTTCATCCTACGGCAGCCGCCTTTAATGCCCCTGTGGTATTCAAGAATGCCTGGGATTTCTGGGAGGCTCGCGAATACAGTTATAAGAAGAAATCTCCTCAGATGGTAGTGATGGTAGCAGAGGGATACAAGGATGGCAAGGTGGTTTGTACCGACCAGCGCATGCCTTCACGCCGCAGCACCAAACTCCGTCTTTATGTTGATGAGATGAGCAAACCGCTTGTGGCTGATGGCAGCGACTTTGTGGTTGTGGTAGCCGAAGTGACCGATGATAACGGTCATGTTCGCCGTCTGGCTAAAGAGAATATCCGCTTTACCCTGGAGGGTGAGGGCGAAATCATTGGCGATGCCAGCATCAATGCCAATCCGAGAGCCGTAGAATGGGGTAGTGCTCCTATCCTGGTGCGCAGCACGATGAAGCCGGGCAAGATCAAGATTCATGCCGAGGTTCAGTTCCCGGGTACTCATGCTCCTACTCCTGCCGACCTGGAGATAGAGAGCGTAGCTTATCAGGGAACCATGATGATGGGTACAAAGACTGCCAAGTCTGCCACTTCATCATCTGTTCAGAATGCTTCTTCTGCCACTTCTTCTTCTTCTCATGAGTTTACACCCGAGCAGAAGGCAAAGATGCTGAAAGAGGTAGAAGACCAGCAGGCTGATTTCGGTATCAATAATTAATAATGCGTAACCGGAGAGTTCTATGTAGAAGATTCCCTTTACGTAATCGTTATCGTCTTGAAATCTTCAAAAAACAGAAAGATTATTGGAGATTTCAAGACTTTTTTTGTACTTTTGCATACGTGAAACGATATTTTACCATACTTCTCTGTTCGCTTTATGCCTTGTTGGGTATGGCACAGAACAATATGCAGGTAGCTCATTATTCTACGAAGGAAGGGTTACCTCACGACATCGTATACTGTTCTCTGAAGTCGGAAGACAGTTTCCTGTGGTTTGGAACCTGGTTCGGCTTATCCCGTTTCGACGGTTCCCGTTTTGCCAATTATTCTGATGCTTACATCTCTTCTTCCGACCAGCCACCCCGTAAGGTAGAATGGTTGGCAGAAGATGCTCTGGGCAATCTCTGGATCAAGACGCTCGACTGGAAACTCAGCGTCTTCTTCAAGCAGACCGAACGTTTCGAAGATGTCTATGAAGAACTGAAACCTTATGCCCGTAATCTGCAGGTCATCAAGATTCAGGCAGATGGTACCGGCAAGATTCTCCTGCTCACCAAAGATAAGAACCTGCTTCTTGCAGAAACATTAAAGGATGGAAACATCCGTATCCAGACGCTGGTAGATGCCCGAAAGTATATCAATACGTTCAATTATCAGTTGTGCCAGGATGTGGTACAGCTGAAGGCTTCGCGTGCCAACTATGTAGGAAAGGATTATCAGATTTATTCCGTTCCTGTTACTGCGAAAAACAGGAAGTGGACGCTCGGCATGTGGCAGCAGTATTTCGCCCGTAAATCAAAGGAACATTTTGTTTATCATACCCCGAACGGATGTGTGTGGCAGTTGGATGAGTCGCATACCGCCCTGGTGTGCCGTAATCCGAAGACCGGATGGGAGCGCCGTTATCCGGTTTCGGGCGTAGGTAAGGTGGTGGAGCCTAAGTTCATCGCCACCTCTCATCATGGTTACTTCTATCTTTCCGGTGCTGGCGAAATTATCTATATTGATCCGCAGACGATGGAAGGCGTTAACCTGGCTTTCCTTCCTAAGTTCCAAGACCATAAGCCAGATAGCCACTTCTTGAACATGAACCTGGACAAGGACGGACTGTTGTGGCTCACTTCTGCTGATAATGGCATTTACCGTGTCAGTTTCACCCCCAACCAGTTCCGTGTCATCCCTTTGCCGGATGGTGATAAGAGTGGAGTGAAAGCCATCTGCCAGTTGAAGAATGGTGATGTGCTGGTGGGTGCCCGCAGCAAGAATGTTTATCTGTTGGATATGCAGGGCAGGGTGAAGCAGGTGTTCGATTATGCCCATCATCAAATCGGCAGCATTTATCATGCCATGTGTGATGACAGGCAGAATCTCTGGCTCTCTACCAAGGGAGACGGATTGGTAAAACTGACTCCCGATGCCTCCAGACCAATAGGGTATCGCATCGATCATTACCGTCATGATGCCCGGGATCCTTATTCCATCAGCGGCAACAATGTCTATATGACCTGTCAGGATTCCTACCATCGCATCTGGGTGGCTACGCTGGATGGAGGTCTCAATCTGCTGCAGGAACAGGGCGGAAAGATGCGCTTCTATAATAAATATCATGGTATGAAAAACTATCCCGGTTACGGACTCTACATGGATGCCCGCAACCTGGTAGAGGACAGTCATCAGAGAATGTGGGTAGGAACGATGGACGGACTGATGTCTTTCAAGACAGATTTCAAATCGGTAGGCGACTTGCGCTTCGAGACTTATCGCAATACCGATATCAATACCCGTGCCAATAGTGACATCTACGGACTTTACAAGGATAACAACAGGCAGGTTTGGATGTGTACCTTTGGTGGAGGTCTGAGTCGTCTGGATGGTTTTGATGAAGTGACGCATCTGCCTATCCTTACTTCTTTGGGAGCAAAGGAAGGTTTGCATAATGATGTCATCATTTCGATTTTAGAGGATAAGATGGGACGCCTTTGGCTGGTAAATGCCGATGGCTTGTCGTGCTATGATTATCAATCAGACCGCATCCAGCATTTCGACAATTCCGACGGTTTCCCTGATGTTCAGCTTGAGGAATCTTCTGCGGCTTTGATCCAGAATGGGGAGATATGGCTGGGGTGTAAGGAAGGAATCCTTGCTTATCAGCCGGAACGTATCCATACCACCCGTCTGCAATATCCTATATATATAATAGGTGGAGAGGTGAACAACCGCGATATCCGCAGTTACAATCAGCCAGCCATCTTGGAGAAATCGATGGTTTATACCGATCGTCTCACCCTGCGTCATTCCCAGTCGATGTTCACTCTGGAGTTTGCTGCCCTGAATTTCTGCAATCCGGAGCGCATCAGCTACCGTTACCAGCTGAAGGGTTACGACCATGACTGGCATTATGCCGGCAAGAACCGTCTGGCTTCCTATACCAATGTGCCGTCGGGAACCTATCAGTTTATCGTAGAGGTAATGGATGCCACCAATCCTGATTCTCACAGCACGAGAGAGTTGACCATCACCATTCTTCCACCCTGGTGGGCTACGTGGTGGGCTTATCTCATCTACATCATTCTGATATCCGTAGCCAGCTACTATGCTTTCCGCTATGCGAAGTATCAGATTCGGCTGAAGAACAATATCTACATCCAGAACCAGCTGGCAGAGTATAAGCGCAAGTTTAATGCCGAACAGCAGGATAAGCAGTTTGCTGACAAGGTGCGCCGGTTTATGGAAGCCAACCTGACCAATGCCGATTTCGAGATAGATATGCTGGCACAGGAATTGGGCATGAGCCGTTCAGCCTTCTTCAAGAAGACGAAGGCTGTGATGGGCTGTTCGCCAAGCGATATGGTGAAGGATTTCAGACTGAGTCATGCCGTAGAATTGCTGAAGCATTCCGCCCAGAGTATCACAGATGTAGCCTACTGTTGCGGCTTCACCGATGTAGGCTATTTCGGCAAGTGCTTCCGTAAGAAATATGGCATGTCGCCAAGAGAGTATGTAGCGCAGCAGCAGGAGAGTGAAATAAAAAAATAAAGTTTTTTATAAAAAATCTCAAAAAAGGTGATTACAGCGTGAACCAATGTGCGTCTTTTAGGCAATTGAAACAAACAAATTAAATGTTGACTAATCATTTTTACCTAAAAGGCTAATGAAACAACTGTCTTATCATAGTAGGTTTATATTGGTTCTGTTATTTACGTTGTTGAGCACTTTACCAATATGCTCACAGGCGGCAACTCCTAGGTACAGGATAGCTGCTTGCGACTGGATGATGCTGAAACGTCAGAAGCTGGGCGAGTTTAAACTGGCTCATGAATTAGGAGCAGATGGCGTTGAGGTTGACATGGGTGGATTGGGTAAACGCGTGTTATTTGATAATCAGCTTAGAGAACCACAACAGGCAGAAAAGTTTCAGGCTGCAGCCCGTCAGTATGACGTAGCTGTTCCTTCTATGGCGATGAGTGGCTTCTTCGCTCAGAGTTTCCTGACTCGTGATAATTATCAAGACCTTTTGAAAGATTGTTTCCAGACGATGAAACTCTTTGGCAGCAAGGTGGCTTTCCTTCCACTCGGAGGTAGCGGAAAAGACTGGCAGCAGGAAGGCTGTGCAGCATACCTGCAGATGGTTTCTCGCCTTCGCACAGCCGGTGAGATGGCAAAGCAGGAGGGTATCACCATCGGTATCAGAACCGGAATGGGAGCTAAGTTTGATAAGAAACTGCTGAAGAAAGTAGGCAGCAGTCAGATTAAGGTCTACTACAATTTCCAGGATGCAGCCGATCATCATCGTGATATCTGCAAGGAACTCCGGAAGTTGGGTGCCCAGCGTATCGTCCAGATACATGCTTCCAATACTGATAGCGTAAATCTTCAGGAAGACCCGGAGATTAATCTTCCGAAAATCAGGAAGACGCTTGACAAGATGAAATGGAGCGGCTGGCTGGTGGTAGAGCGGAGCCGTGATGTAAAGAGGGTAAGAGACGTGAAATATAATTTCGGTAGAAACATCGCTTACCTAAAACAGGTATTTCAAGAGTGGTAACAGTTTCGGGGAATAACTGGTAAACTACTTTTTTATGATTAGGAAAGTATAAATCGTGTTAGTAAAGAAATAAATCAAAATATAGTTAAACCTAAAAAAAGACAATTATGAAGAAAAATCATTTCATTGCGCGGAAAGGACTCTTCTCTCTGGCACTTGCTGCCGTAGGAGCGATGTTCTTGGGTTCGTGTGCCGTTGATGGTTTTGATGACAAAGAGAAGTTTGACGACGGCGTGTCTGGAGTGAAACTTGAGTCACCAGAACTCTCGACAAAGACAGTTACTGCTTCTGATGGTTCAGATAAGTTGCAAGTATCATGGAAGGTAGTCTATGGCGCTGGTGGTTACGAGTGTAAGGCTTATAATGTGGATAATCCAGACAATCCTGAGGAGGTGGCGAGTGATACCATTGATGGTACTTCTTTCCAATTCAAGATAGCTGAAGATACCAATTATAAGATTGAGGTACGTACCTTGGGAAACGAAGCGAAGAACAATACTGAGGCTGATAAGGCAACAGTTTTGTCTTACAGTACTTTGGTTCCAGCGACGACCATTCCTACAGGTTCTGACATCTCTGATTTTATTGCAGAAAAGTTGCAGGATTCAGACAATGAGCAGGCTTTCGAGTTGGAAGCAGGTGGTACTTATACCTGCAATAACTCAATTGATTTCAAGGGCAACAAGATGACCCTTCGTGGTAACAAACTGAGCCATGCTTTGGTTACTATGGGTGAAGGTGCTGCCATCTATACTTCAGCTCAGCTGAAGGTGAAGTTCATCAATTTCGACTGCTCTGCCACAACTCATAAGGGTGGTATCATCGAGATGTCTCCTGAGCCACCTGCATCTTGCTCTGCAGAGTCTCAGGGCGTTGGTGCTGGCAAGAATGGTGGTAAGCCTGCCGATGTATATATCCTGCAAGACCCAATTATCATTCAGGATTGTGCCTTCAAGAATGTCATCGACGGACTCTTCTCTGTAGGCCAGTGCTCTTGGGGTATTGCTGATGTACGTGTGATGAACAGCGTGGTTCAGATGCGTAATGACGGAAAGAAGAACTCTAATGGTGCTATCATCTGCGGCTTTTCTAATGGCTTCAAGGCTCCTAGTGGCGGTCAGTTCTGGTATGGTGGTATCAAGAGCATTACCATCAAGAACTCTACTATCTACAATATTGAAAGCAATAGTAAGAATCGTATGTTCCGTTTCAACAATAAGGATTTGGACCGTGTCTTCCCTACAGCAGGTGGTTCTTGCACCATGATGGATAATACCTTTATCCGTGTATATGACAAGAAGGAGTTCGGTAACAATACTCCTAACAACAATAAGTACGTGATTACTTATGATAACAACATCTTCTATGACTGCTTCCGTTTGCAGAAGTTCATTCAGGGCAACTGTAAATTGGAATATCACCAGAATCTGAATACTGTCTGGGGTGTCGGCAGTTCAGTAGATGGAACCGATAAGGGTAAGCTGGCTACTGAAGAGGATGCTGGATTTGCTGAGGCAGAGACCAAGAAGGAACTCGACTTCACCCAGCCTAACTTCGGGCTTAATTTCAAGGCTACCGGTGCGATTTCAAGTACAATCGGTGATCCACGTTGGAGAAAATAATTTAAACTATCTAATCTCGAAACAAGATGAAACGTAAATATATAAAGACATTGGCCTTTGGTATGGCACTTACCTGTGCTGTGCCTGCAATGGCTCAAAATAAAGTAGTGCAGGGTACTGTACTCGATGACCTCGGTGAACCTGTTATCGGTGCTACCGTAAAGGTTGCCGGTACCAAGACTGCTGTGATTACCGATATGGATGGTAACTATAAGTTGTCTGTTCCTAAGGGTGGCAAGGTTACCGTTTCTTATATTGGTTTTAGGGATGCTACTACCAATGGTGGTACTATCAAGCTGGTTGCTGACGACAAGACTCTTCAGGAGGTGGTAGTCGTAGGTTACGGTACCCAGAAGAAGGCTCACCTGACTGGTTCTGTAGCCAACATCCCAACAGATGAAATCCAGGACCTTGCTAATGGTGGCTTGGCTTCTTCTTTGGACGGTCTGGTTAATGGTTTGAGCGTAAGTGGTGGTGAGAGCCGTCCTGGTGCGAATGCCCGTATCATGATCCGTGATACCAACTCATTGGGCGAAGTTGGTTCTACAGCCCAGCAGCCTCTCTTCGTTATCGATGGTTATATCTATCCTAACGATGTAAAGGTAGGTAACACTTACCAGAACCTCGGTGCTGAGGCTTTCAACAACCTGGATGCCTCAGAGGTAGAGAGTATCTCTGTGTTGAAGGATGCTTCTGCTGCCGTTTATGGTGCCCGTGCTGCCAATGGTGTTATCCTCGTTACTACCAAGAAGGGTAAGATGGGTGCACCTCGCATCTCTTATAGCGGTTCTTTCGGTTTTACCGATGAGTTTTCTCGTCCTAAGATGCTGAATGCTTATCAGTATGGTCGTTTGTACAATGCTGTTACTGCTGAGGACCCAACCAATACTTCTCTTAATGCGACTACTGCGCTTTTCCAGGCAGATGAGTTGGAGGCAATGAAGAGTCTGAACTATGATTTGCTCGATAAGTATTGGGAAACAGGTATGACTCAGAAGCACAGCGTGAACGTAAGTGGTGCTACCGATAAGGTGAACTATTTTGCAGGTATCTCTTACTTCGATCAGGATGGTAACCTCGGTAAACTCAACTATAACCGTTGGAACTACCGTGCCGGTGTCGATGTAAAAGTAAGCAAGTGGTTGGGTGCTAATCTGACTGTTAGCGGTGACTATGCTACAAAGGAAAAGCCATTGGTAAAGGTGGGTGGATCTGGCGATGAGAAGGACTACAACCTCCTTCTGACCCGTCCTACTTACATGCCAGAATCAGTAAATGGCTATGATATCCTGGCTTATGGTCCTAGTAATACACAGAAGAACCAGAACCAGCAGTATAACTTTGCTACTCTGCAGAATAATGGCGACTACCGCAAGAACATGAATTCTAACCTGAATATCAGCGGAAGCCTTAATTATGATTTCGGTTGGAGCAAGATTCTGAAGGGATTGAAGTTGCGCTTCTCTTATTCCAAGAGTATTAATACCGATAAGGGTAATGAGTATGGTTCAAACTTCACCCTCTATCAGATGTTGACTCGTTATGGTAGCGGTAACCACCTTTATACTCCTACCAGCGGCGATAATGCAGATTTCGATTACCTGGCAGCGTCTAACTTCAATGGTGTGACAACCAATAATGGTGACTATCTGGCTCGTACCATGGTTCGTACTGATAATTATCAGATGAACTTCACAGCCCAGTATCAGCGCGATTTCGGTCAGCATCATCTGGGTGGTCTGTTCTCTATTGAAAAGTCTGAGGCAGAGAGTGAGTACTTGCAGGGAAAGCGTTTGACCCCATATCCTTTCACTACCGGTCAGTATAACTCTGCAACAGGTGAGATGACTACTATGTTTACCCGTAGTGAGAGCGGTACCCTTTCATATATCGGCCGTATCAACTATGCATACGCCAACAAGTATCTCTTCGAGGCTCTGGTTCGTTCTGATGCATCAACCAAGTTTGCTCCAAAGAACTACTGGGGAACTTTCCCTGCTTTCTCTGCAGGTTGGGTAATCTCTGAGGAGAGCTGGTTCCGCAACAAGGTGAAGGGAGTTGACTTCCTGAAGCTCCGTGCTTCCTGGGGTATGACCGGTCGAGACAATACAGCGGCATGGCAATGGATGCAGGTTTATGCACAGGATGCTAACCGTGGTACAGTATTCGAGACTGGTAAGGATTCTGGCAACCGTATCACTATCAACAAGAACAATTCTGCTGTAAATACAGATGTTCATTGGGATAAAGACTACAAGACCAACGTGGGTATTGATGCCCAGTTCCTCAACAACCGTCTGGCTGTAACCTTCGATTACTATTATGAGAAGAACCGCGAGATGCTGATGAATATCAAGCAGACTGTTCCTTCTACCGTAGGTACACAGAGTGCTGCATCCAACATCGGTGAGATGGATTCATGGGGTGGTGAGCTCTCTGTCACATGGAAGGATAAAATCGGTAAGGACTTCAAGTATCGCATCGGTATCAACACAGGCTGGTCTGATAACAAGGTGTTGAATATGGACTGGGTTACAGATTATCTCTATCGTCAGATTACTCCAGGACATCGTACAGACGTAGGTCTCTGGGGTATGCAATGCATCGGTATGTTCCGTAGCTTCCAGGATATTGAGGAATACTTCACGAAGTACAACATCTCTACTTATATGGGTCTGACCAAAGACCAGGTTCGCCCTGGTATGTTGATGTATAAGGATGTTCGTGGTGCTTACGATCCTGAGACAGGTACTTATGCCGGACCTGATGGTGTCGTAGATGTAGACAACGACCAGGTAGAGTTAGGTCACCGCAGCAGCAACCTCTATGGTTTGACCATGAATTTGGGTGCAGACTGGAAGGGACTTTCTCTGATAGCTCAGATTGGTGCAAGCTGGGGTGGTTATACCACACTTCCTGGTGCAGCATTGAAGCCAACTGGTAATCTGGAGTATTGCAATATGCCTTCATTCTGGAATCCAGACAATATGTTTGCTTATCAGGATGTATATGATGGCTCAGGTAATCTCGTAGTAAAGGAGAACCGTGAGGCTTACTATCCTAACCTGAAGTATACAGATGTGAATGCTGTTGCGTCTAGTTTTTGGAGAGTAAGTACAGCACGTGTGGCTCTGAACCGCTTGACCTTGGCTTATACTTTGCCAAAGAGCTGGTTGGGTAGCATCGGCATCAAAAGTTGCCGTATCAATATTACCGGTCAGAACCTCATCAACTTCTACAATCCATATCCAGACAACTTCATGAATCCTATGTCGGGATCATACGGAAGCTATCCTAACCTCCGTAAGTGGACTGTGGGTGTGAATCTCTCATTCTAATGAGATACTTATATAATTTTAAAAAGAAAAGAACAATGAAAACGACAATAAAATTATTCAGTCTTGGTTTGGTTTCAGCCTTGGCTTTCAGCTCTTGTAGTGACAGCTTCCTGGAGGAAAAGAAGAACTATGACAATGTAAATAAAGACGTCTACAACTATTATGAAGGATGTGATGGTCGTGTAAACGATATTTACAGTTGGTGTTTGCCGACAACCAACGATTTGACCTGGAAGTATCCTTCTATGGGTAATGCGGATGAGGCTGGTAAGTCTACTGAGGAATACAGTGGTCTCAGTTCTTTTGTAGACCCACAGGTTGAGCTGAGCTCTACCAGTACCACAAATTCGGTTCCTGATTTCTTCATGGGCGACCAGTCCAATATCCAGGCATCTGTATATGGTAGAATCCGTAATGTCAATGATGTAATCCAGGGTATCAGCGGCAGCACTCTTTCTGAGGAACAGAAGAATGAATTGCTCGGTCAGGTATATTTCTTCCGTGCATGGTGCTATTACAACTTGTTCAAGTGGTATGGCGGTGTGCCTCTGGTTAAGGAAACACAGGATCCTGTAGAAAGTTCTGTTACTCCTCGTGCTACGTCTAAGGAGACTTACGAGTTTATTCTTGATGACCTGAACAAGGCTGCTGATATGTTGGCTGCCAAGACAGAGAATGGCTCGGGATGGTCGGAGAAAGGCCGTGTAACTACTGGTACTGCGTTGGCATTGAAGGGTCGTTTGATGCTTTTGTGGTGTAGCCCTCTCTTCAACCGTGCAAACGATGAAAACCGTTGGAAGACTGCTTATGAAACCATGAAGTCCGATTTGGAGCGTATCAACAAGTGTGGTTATCACCTGTATACTGCCAATGACAATGTGAATGGTTCTGCCTTTGCCAAGATGTTTACCGATGGTGGTAATAATCCTGAGGCTGTGTTCGTTACCTTATATAATAATGTAACAGGTGATGGTCTCGATAATCAGAAGAACAACAACTGGGAGCGTCAGATTCGTCCGGCTAATACAGGTGGTAGCGGTAAGAATGCTTCTCAGATGCTGATTAATATGTTCCCGATGTCAGACGGTAAGCTTCCTGAAAGTTGCGATACTTATACCAAGTTGGCACGTTCAGAGAAGACTTTGGATAACGTGACTCCATTCCTGAATCGTGACAAGCGTTTCTACCGTACCTTCGCTTTCCCAGGCTTCCGTTGGGCTTACGATGGTAATGCGTCAGAGCGTGATGCCAACAACCCTTCTGATGGTGCCAACTATGTACTTTGGAACTATGTATGGTATACCAGCATGAATGATGCCGGCAACCCTGAGAGTGGTGAATCTTATGGTGCAGACAACCTGTTGAAGAGTCGTCAGGGTGTATATGTACGCAAGAAGAGTGATGATTTGGATGTTAATTCTTCTCCTCTTTATAAGTACGTAGCTCTTGATACCAAGGGTGCTGCTCCATTCTATTCTGCTGCTCCGTTGATTGAACTCCGTTATGCTGAGGTTCTCCTGAACCTTGCTGAGGTTGCAGCAGGTGCTGGCCATCTGGATGAGGCTGTAGGATATGTTAAGCAGATTCGTGAGCGTGCTGGTTATTCAGCTGCTAATTCAGAGGATGATGGTATCACACCTGCAGCTTACAATGATCAGGCTACCTGTATCTCTCAGATTCTCTATGAGCGCCAGATTGAGTTTGCTTACGAGGGTAAGCGTTTCGATGACCTCCGCCGTTGGATGCTCTTCGATGGTGGTACTGGCAAGGTAGAAGGTGCTCCTTCTACATGGACATTGACTGGTTGGGGTGGCAATACCTGTACATGGCTTGGTTTCAAGGCGTTGAACGGTCAGCGTCGTGAGAATATCCAGTATCGTGTTGCTGATAAGTATGGCGTAGGTGGTACAACTTTCAATTCTGACCCATTGTTGAAAGCTGGTACTGAGCGTCCTGATGGTGTTGATCTCCGTAAGGATGATTTGAATACTCAGCTCGAGAACTTGTCTACATGGTATAAGGACAACTTGGTAATGAAGGTACAGAAGGGTGACGGTTACGATTCTAACAAGAATCTCCTCTACATGAACTTCCGTCCTAAGTATTACTTCTTAGGCTTCACTTCTGGTGCATCTATCGCCAACAAGGCTTTGCCTCAGACTATCGGTTGGGGTGATTACAACAATGGTGGTGCCAATGGTACCTTCGACCCATTGGCTGAGTAATGTCAAGAGAGGAATGACGATATAGTCATAACATAATATATTAAGGTTGCGGGGTGTGTTTTCTTTTTAGAGAATGCACCCCGTTTTCTGTATCTGATATTTTCTGTAGGAGGGTATGTCTAAGTCTGGTTAATAGTTGGCGCACAACAGTTGACCACCGCATGCACATCACCTGTTGTGCGACCGGAGATACTAACTATCTCACCAACATATCCTATGTTTTCCAGCAACAAGAAGAGAGGGTGTTCCGTAAGTCCATAATACAGGCTCGCAAGTCCGTTAGGCGTAATAAGTAACGCGAGTCCGCTAGGCGTTCCTGCGGATTTGCAATCCGCAGACAAAAAAGGCTCGACCTCTTTATTGGGGATTTGTAATCCCCAGCCGTAGGCTTTTCATATCTCCAAGATCGTGATGCTGCATTCTCGCTTGAGGCGGATTGCAAATCCGCAAGGAAATAGGTCGAGCCTTTTTAAACGGCAGATTGCAAATCCGCCGGAACGCCTAGCGGGCTTGTCCTCAACTTCTGCCAAGAAGTCTGTTCGCTATAATATGGCTGGCCAGCAGGTGAATGCTTCTTATAAGGGTCTCGTTATCGAGAATGGCAAGAAGTTCGTTCAGAAATAATCTGACGTTATTCGGTTAGAATTTTAAGATAAAAGAAACAATCATAAAAGGGAGCGCATCACTAATGGTTGCGCTCCCTTTTTTGCATCTCTCAGAATGCAGAGTTATATGAAAATGCACTTTCTAAGGTGCAGATAACCTTATTGTATGCAAGTTTTCTTCGAACTGATTACCTTGCCATCCTTCAATGCCTTGATGATATAAACACCTGATGGGAGAGAATCGAGATTCTTGCCTTTTCTCACCTTGATACCTGCAGCATTGTATACCTCGTAGCTATCGGCTGCGGTTGAGGTCTGAATGTTTTGAATGCCTGTTGCAGAACCGTCTGTCAGATAGAAATGGAAGGTGCGGGTATAGGTGCTGATGTTGTCATCATCGCTTACTTTGACAGTATAATCTACGAGCGCCTTGCCACAATCTTCGTTGGCGGTGAAGATATATTCACCCTCGTTGGCACCCGTATCATGACTCATCTTGCTCATCGCATCACCCTTAGCCTCGCATTCAAACTGAGGATTGTTGGTGTAGCCGGCAAAGTATTTCTTCATGTCGATGGTTACGCTTTCGCTCTGCTTGAGGGTGAAGTGAGGCTCGGCAAGCCAGTTGAGATATTCTTCGAGATTGGTGTAGCCATCTGCGTTTTCATCGGTATTTCCATCACTTACGCCTTTCACTTCCTCCCACCAGTCTGGCATTCCGTCCTGGTCGGTATCCCAGTTGGCTTCGCGCTTTGCCTCTGTGATATTCAAGCCCTTGAAACCTTCGCATCCCTTATCTTCCTCGCTGTCGATAAGTCCCTTCTTGCCACTCTGACTGCCTACTGTCGTGGTAGTTCCGGCTAACGTCTCGTTCACCATTCGGGTATCGTGATTATCCAGGAAAGGCTGGTTGGCTCCCACATCGCAGAGCACGTTCTTATAGGCTGCCTTGGCACTCTCGATAGCTGCCAGAGACTCGAAGAATGGTTTCGAAACGAATGGCTCCCAGTTTACTACCTGACCATTTGATGTTTCGACAACATAGGTATCTTTGAGTTTATCTTCTGTCAGGGCTCCATTGCCTGCAGCCTGACGGATATTGCCATGAACGTATGCACTCTGTGTACCGCTTCCAGTGCCTTCAAGCTGAAGGCGGAACAGTTTCTTCTGGGTGGTAGCTGGTCCCATCTTATAATAGTTGTTCACGAAGTTTACCTCGTGGCTGCCACCATCCGTAGCACGGCCGCCCCAGTTGTAAACCACATTATTAAATACATCGTGGTGACCATCGTAAGCTCCTACACCATCCAGTCCGCCGCTCAAACTCCAGTTTCTTCCTTCGCAATGAGCCAGCAGGTTGTGGTGATAAGAACCTACCTTAAGTGTTGCCGACATTTCGCCGCCGCCGATGGTTGCTGCATATCCGTGGGCTGTACCCGCACTATAGTTAGGATGACCTGCCACATTGAGCGCTTCGGAAATCAGGGTGCGCTGAAGGGTAAGACTCTTGGCGTTGCGGCTTGAAAATGCCTCATCGATGGTCCAGGAGATAGAGCAATGGTCCATGATGGCATTGTCGTTGCCTGCCATTCCCATACCGTCGAGTCCGTTCACCTTATCTTCATCGCTGATAGTTCCGCTGTTGGTCTCCTTATGTCCCAGACGCATGCGGAGGAAACGGGTGATGCCTTCGCTTGCCATACCGAAAGGACAGCCGCGGAGCATGATACCGTTGCCTGGAGCCGTCTGTCCGGCGATGGTAACATATTCGTCGCTGCAGGTGAGTCGTTTTTTCAGGTCGATGACGCCCGCCACATCAAAGACGATGGTGCGCGGTCCGGTAGCTTTCTTGATGCCGTAACGGAAGGAACCCTCTATCGGATTCTCATCATCGCCATTATCTTCGAGTGTGGTTACGTGATAAACGCTTCCGCCTCTGCCGCCCGTAGCATACTTACCATATCCTTCTGCACCTGGGAAGGCAAGATGACGGGGACGGAAACTCCAGACATCGCCTTCGTATACATTACCGGCAGCATCTTCCTCGTCGATTCGCCAGTAATAGGTGTTGAGGTTGGATGTCTGGTTGAGCGTATATTTTGCCTCGGTAGTTGTGGCTACTTCTGTAAGACTGTTGGCATCTGTACCCATCAGAACATGGTGCTTGACGGCTTTTTCGGCTGAAGTCCAGGAGATGGTGAGCGATCCGTTATCGGCATCGGTATGATAATCTCTGTTCTCCGGATAAGGATCTGTGGCTGCCGTCTGTGGATTCGGACGGTCGAAGATGAGGGCGTTGATGGTGAGCGAGGTGGTATAATTGCCGCTCTTGTCATCGCTGGCACTCGGTGTGGTAACGTAAGAGATGACGACATCCTTTCCCTCTTCTGTTACAAAAGTTACGTACGACATGCCGCAGGCTGATGGAGTCAGGGCTCTGTTGGTCTGTGCGATGCCTTCCTGCTGCTTGGTGCCGTTGACGTATACATCGAGCTTCGGTGCATTGAAACCATCGTTGTTGTTGTGATAAGCCATCAGAGAGTGTTTGCCGGCGCTCAGCCCCTTGAGGGTGATGTTGAGGCGGACGGCACCTTCGGTTATCTGTGGGGTGTTACCGTCTTCGTAACCATAGATGGCAAAGCCGTCGGCGATGAGCTTGGAACTGCTGAGTCCGTTCTTGAACCAGCATGATTTCAGTCTTCTGCCTGCATAAGAGGCATCATTAGCCAGCGTGATGGTGATAGGATTTCCGTCAGCATCTTCTACTTCCTTCGATTCGATTTCGCAGGTGTTTACTGCCCATGCTGTGTACTCGGGTTCATTGACCTGTGACTCGGAACGACCTGCCAGATTGAAGTCGATTCTCTGTGCCGATGCTGTCAGTGCTGAGACTAAAGCCATCGAGAATAATACTTGTCTTTTCATGTTTTACCTTAAGTTTGAAAGTTGTTTTATTTCATTTTTATTGATTCTTCGGGATTAGATATTGTTTGGTGTATCATCTTTTGTGTTTCCACATCGCTATTGGGTAATAGCGATGTGGAAAGTACGTTGCAGGGATGCCACCTGGTCTTTGTCGGTTGCCTTCACCTTGATGTCGATGAGGCAGTCGGCAGCCTTTTTGTTGAGGCTGATGGTGAGGATTCCCTTCTTATTGAGTTTCATCTTGCCTTCCTGTGGCTGGATGCTGTTCTCCAGGGTGAAGACTGGCTGCTGGTTGTAACCGGCGAAATACTGCTTCAGGTCGATAGTCAGCTTATTGCCTGCTGAGGTGATGAAATGTGGTTCTGCAAGCCAGTTGAGATAACGTTCCAGCTGCGTATATTCGCCATCGGTCAGCTCGTTGTTGTCGGCAGCTGACGGGTTGGTACCAGCCAGCTTCTCCCACCAGTCTGGCATTCCATCCTGGTCGGTATCCCAGTTGGCAGGGCGACGGTCGGTGAGTGCTTCAAACTCCTTCCAGGCATCGTTGCCGGCATCCAGGTTGTCATCTATCAGTCCTTTCTTGCCGGTCTTGGAACCAACATATTTATAGGTTCCGTTCAAGGTTTCTTCTACCATGCGCTGGTCGTGCTGGTCGATGCAAGGCTGGTTGGCTCCCACATCGCTCAATACGTTCTTGAAGGCAGCGCGGGCACTTTCTACCTTGGCATAGGATGGGAAGAATGGTTTGTCGGTAAATACCTTCCAGTTGACTACCTGTCCGTGAGAAGTGGTATATTTGTAGGTTTCGCCTTCCTTGTCGCTGACCAGTTCTCCATGCTTTCCTACCACAGCTCCTGCATTCTGTTTCATATCGCCCACATAGTTCTGGCGGATATTATCGTGCATGTAGTAAGCCTGACTTCCCTGGCCGGTACCTTCCAACTGGGCATTGAGGATATATTTCATGCTGGTGGCAGGTCCCATCTTGTAATAGTTGCCAACAAAGTTTACTTCGTGGGCTCCTCCGTCGCAGGCACGGTTGCCCCAGTTGTATACTACATTATTAAAGAGATCGAGCTTTCCGGCATAATATCCGGCTCCGTCCAGTCCGCCACCCATACTCCAGTTTCTTCCTTCGTTGTTGGCAAGCAGGTTGTGGTGGAACGAGCCTACATTACCACCGATGGTTGCAGCATAACCATGCTTGGCGTTGACATAATTCTGATGACCAGCCTGGTTGAGTGCTTCGGAGATGAGGTTGTGCTGGAAAGAGATGTTCTTGCCGTTGCGGCTGGAGAAAGCCTCGTCGATGGTCCAGCCTGCCGAACAGTGGTCGATGATGGTATTGTCGCAGCCTGCAGCACCCAGTCCGTCGAGGGTAATGGTCTTGCCGTTTTTATCGAGATATTTTCCCAGTCGGAGACGGATGAAGCGGAAGATGCCTTCTGAGCCGAAACCGAAAGGATGCTCACGGAGAAGGATTCCCTTGCCGGGTGCAGTCTGTCCGGCTACCGTGATGAATGGATCGGAACAAACCAGACGGTCTTTCAGGTCGATGATGCCGGCAACATCGAAGACGATGGTACGAGGTCCCTTAACCTTTGTGATTCCGTATCGGAGAGAGCCTGGCTGCGGATTCTCAGGGTTATCTTCTAAAGAGGTAACATGATAAACCGAACCGCCACGACCGCCGATAGCAAATCTTCCATATCCCTCGGCACCTGGGAAGGCGAGACGGCGTGGACGGAAGTTCCATACTTCGCCCTCTGAAACCTTGCCGTTGGCATCTACCTCGTCTACACGCCAGTAATAATCGTTGGCGCTGCTGAGACCGGTGACTTCGAAAGCGGCTTCTTCTGTGGTGGCAACCTTCTTCAACTGGTCGGCGCGCTGTCCTATATAAATAAGGTGTTGCTTGGCACCTTCGCCGGCTTGCCAGCGAAGAACAACCTTGCCTCCTTCTGCATTGACGTGAAGATCATCATCGGCAGGATAAGGGTTGAGAGCGGTGGCTTTCGGGTTGGCTTTGTCGAATACCAAACCATTGATGGTGAGCGTGTTGTTTGCGTTATCCACACCTTGTAACTGATAGTGGATAACTACAGGCTGGTCGTCGGTTACATCAAATTCAATGTACGACTGGCCGCTCTGCGATGCCTTCATCTCTCTTACGGTCTGCTTAATATCCTGTGCAAGAATCTCCTGCATCATGCTCTTCTGCTGGATACGTTTCTTGCCCTTCTTCACGGTGATTATCTGTTCCTTCTCTCTGGAAACCTGGATAGAAGGAATATTGCCGGTAAGTCCGTCTACGATGTTGTGATAGGCAAGGAGAGAGTGATGCCCCGGTTTCAGACCTCGGATGGTGATGCGGAGCTGGGCATTATCGCCTTTTGACGGATATACTACGATACCATCGCTGGTGAGTCGGTCGCCCAACTGTATGCCCTGCTTAAACCAGTTGGATTTGATAATCTGGTCTTTTACGGGAGTATCGAGTGTAATCTCCAGTCCACCCAGAGCAAACTGGTATGTATTGCCCTGCTTCACGCCAACGGGAGTGAAATTGAGGGCTGTAACTTCAGCAGCCTTTCTGCTGGCGATATTGAAATCAATTTGCTGCGCCTGGCTTGAAAGCGCCATCAGCGAAGCGGCAACTAAGGGGAAGCATCTTCTGTTCATCATTTTTCAACTTTATGTTTTTTGTTTTATGTTTCAATAAAATAATAGATAAGTAACTTTCGTTTATATATTATAGGTGTAAGACGTTCCTGCGGATGAAATGTCGCCACCTGTTCCCGAAAAAATGCGCATGTTCATTGAGGACAAAAGAAAGGGAAAGGCGTCTTTAAGATATAACGAACAAACAATATTAAAACAATGCAAAGAAGTAAGAAGATTTTCGCTGCGATGGCATTGACTATCTTGCCAGCAGCAACTTTCGCTCAGTATCCTACTATTACAAAGGAGGCTCAGGCGAAGATTGATTCTATGCAAGCTGCATGGACTGCCCATTCTGATTCTGCTTGGGCTGTGGCTTTCCCTATTGTAAAACAAGAGGCAATGGCAGGACGTCCTTATGTGCCATGGGCTTCCCGTCCATACGATTTGCGCCAGGCTAAGATTCCTGCATTCCCAGGTGCTGAGGGTGGCGGTATGTTTACCTTCGGTGGCCGTGGCGGCAAGGTGCTGACTGTGACCAATCTCAATGATGCTGGTCCTGGTTCTTTCCGTTGGGCTTGCGAACAGGGTGGTGCCCGCATCATTGTCTTCAATGTATCGGGAAATATTGTATTGAAGACTCCAATCATTGTCCGTGCTCCTTATATCACCATCGCCGGACAGACAGCTCCTGGTGAGGGCGTGATGATTTCGGGTGAATCTTTCCAGGTTGATACCCATGATGTCATCGTTCGCCACATGCGTTTCCGCCGTGGTAATACCCATGTATGGTATCGTGAGGATTCTTTCGGTGGTAATCCGGTAGGTAACATCATGATTGACCACTGCTCTTGCGAGTTTGGTCTGGATGAGAATATCTCTTTCTACCGCCATATGTTCGATTTGCACGACGGTAAGCCAAAACGCAAGGTGCCAACGGTGAATGTAACCATCCAGAATACCATCTCTGCCAAGGCACTCGATACTTGGAACCATGCCTTTGGCAGTACAATCGGTGGAGAGAATTCTACCTTCATGCGTAACCTCTGGGCGGATAATACAGGCCGTAACCCTTCTATCGGATGGGGTGGTGTGTTCAACTTCGTGAACAACATCGTTTACAACTGGGTACATCGTACAGCAGATGGTGGTGAGTTCTCAACCATGAGCAACTTCATCAACAACTATTATAAGCCAGGACCTCTTACTCCGAAGGGTGCCATCAGCTACCGTATCGTGAAGAGCGAAAGCCGAAGCAACAAACTCTTCCCTTGGGCTCAGTATGGTCGTATTTATGCTGAAGGAAATATCGTAGAAGGCAACGAGGCTGTAACCAAGGATAACTGGAACGGCGGTATTCAGATTGCTGATAAGGATCTTCCAAATGGAATACCTGCAGATGTAAAGGCTCTGATGCGTTCTAACGAACCATTCGCCATGCCACACATGACCATTATTCCTAAGGACCAGACTTTTGATAAGGTACTTGAGAATGTGGGTGCAACCATTCCTTCCCGCGATATCGTGGACCAGCGCATCGTAGAAGAGGTTCGTACCGGTCAGGCTTACTATGTAAAGAAACTGCCTAAGAAGAATCCATACGGCGACTTCTGGGGATTGGCTGACAAGTCGAAGGCTGAAGATGGCAGTTTTAAGTACCGCCGTCTGGACAAGGAATCCTATAAGTTGGGTATCATCACAGACATCTGCCAGGTTGGTGGATTCCCTAAATATAAGAAGGTGAAGCCTTATGTAGATACAGATGGCGACGGTATGCCTGATGAGTGGGAGATTGCCAACGGCCTGAATCCTAACGACCCTAGCGATGCCAACAAGGATTGCACTGGTGACGGATATACCAATATCGAGAAGTATATCAATGGTATCAGCACCAAGGAAAAGGTGGATTGGACTGACATGAAGAACAACCACGATACTTTGGCTGAGAAGGGAAAACTCCTGTAAATCAGAAATGAATGCCCGGAGTTGTTTCTCCGGACTCATTTCTTAATGCATGACAAGAATATGGAAAAACTTTTGAGGAATAAGTTGTTAGGCGCAGCCTGTCTGCTCTTGCTTCCTTTGGGAGCAGGAGCACAGGTACAGCTCGACAGCGTGGGGCGTGATGCCAAGTATGTGAACAACATCATCGCCCGTTCGCAGAAAATCGTGGATGCGCTGCAACTGACTGATAAAAGCAGCAAGCAGAATGTGCTCCACATCATCTGTAACCGTTATTTCCTGCTGAACGATATCTATGAGAAGTTCGGCAAGAATAAGGCTGAGCGTGATGCGGAACTCTATAAGCACCACTTTGAATTTGCTGCCAATCTGGAAAACTATCTCTCAGAGAAGCAGGTAGAGCAGGTGAAGGATGGTATGACCTTCGGTGTCGTTCCGAAAACCTATCAGGCTCATCTGGAGATGATTCCTTCTCTGAAAGAAAACGAGAAACTCCAAATTCTCAATTGGTTGAAAGAAGCTCGCGAGTTTGCCATTGATGCCGAAAATTCCAAGGCTAAACATGGCTGGTTCGGAAAATACAAAGGACGCATCAATAACTGGCTCACCAGACGGGGCTACGACCTGAAGGCGGAGCGCGAGGGGTGGTATAAGCGTATTGAAGCGGCAAAGAAAAAATAAACAGTTTCCGTAAGGTTATAAAAACTCTGATGAAACAAGAGGTATGAAAAGATTATTTTCTATATGGATATTTACGTTAGTAGGGGTTGTGCAAATCTTTGCGCAACCCTTCGCGTTTGATTTTAGCTACGTGGGCTACCAGCAGAGCGAAAAGGAGATTCCGGATGCGGACGTTGTGGTCTTCGTAAAATGGAAAGAAGGCGACCAGAGCGCTCGCATACAGAAAGCCATCGACTTTGTTTCTGCCCGCAAAATGGATAAGAAGACGGGACTACGAGGGGCTGTCTTGCTCGGTAAGGGTGTATTCGAACTCTCACAGCCGCTTCGCATCCAGACTTCGGGCGTGGTGCTGAGAGGTACTGACCGCAATCAGACGGTGCTATATAAAAAAGGTGTAGACCGTGGGGCGGTGGTGTATCTGGAAAGCGAAAAGCAGATGCAGATGCTGGGCGAACCAATGAAACTGTCTGCTCCCTGGAAGTTGGGAGAGCGGAAGGTGACACTGCCTGCCGGCTGCAAGATGGGCGATGAAATCCTGATTGTCCGACCTTCTACCAAGGAATGGATTCAGAAGATGGGCTGTGCTGACTTTGGTGCAGGCAAGGATCTGGGCTATTGGGGCTGGCATCCGGGAGAAATCGATGTGCGCTGGACCCGTAGTGTGGTTTCTGATGGAAAGGGAGGATTGCAGTTGGATGCTCCTTTATCCATGTCGCTCGGTCAGGATGATGCGGAATGCTTCGTTCAGCGCATCGCCGGTAATGACTGGCGCTTGAAGAATGTGGGTGTAGAAAATCTCACGATAGATTCTGAATATGATGCTACCAATCCGAAGGATGAAAACCATGCCTGGGAGGGTGTATATATTAATAAGGTGAAAGATGGTTGGGTGAGAATGGTGAATTTCCGCCATCTGGCTGGTTCGGCTGTAGTAACCCAGCGTGATGCTTCCCGTATCACGGTAGAGGATTGCATTTCTCAGGCTCCTGTCTCTGAAATCGGTGGCTACCGTCGTCGCACCTTTCTCTGTATGGGCGAACAATGTCTGTTCCAGCGTTGCTATTCTGAACAGGGCATGCACGATTTTGTGGCTGGTCTCTGTGCAGCGGGTCCTAATGCCTTCGTACAATGTGATGGTTATGAATCGCTGGGTTATAGTGGTGCAGTGGGACCTTGGTGTACAGGATTGCTCTTCGATAATGTGAATATCGATGGCAATGACATCAAGTTCTGCAATCTCGGTCTCGAAGGTTACGGCATCGGATGGAATACAGCCAACAGCCTCGCTTACCAATGTACGGCTGCCGGAATCTTTGCCGACAGCATTCCTGATGGCAGCAACAACCATGTGTTTGCCTGTTGGGCGCAGTTTAACGGTTCTGGCGATTTCCAGCAATGTAACAATCATGCCAAACCATGGAGCCGCTTTGCATCTCTTCTGGAGAAACGCCTGGGTAGGGATGTCTCTGCTCAATGTCGTGTGCTGGAGAGAGAACGCAACAATGTGAGCAATAATCCTACCTATGATGTGGCACAGAAGATGGTGGAAGAGGCGCGCAAACCTCGCATCACCATGCAGATGTGGATAGCAGACAGCGCCCGGTTCATGGCTTCTGTTTCTCCTGTTAGGGCTATGGATGTGGATAAAATCAAGGAACGTTCTAAGAAAAAGGCGGATCTTGCCCATGCCGGGAAGCCTGTCTTCGCGATAAAGGAGGGTAAGATCATGGTGGCTGATACGCTGTTGAAGGGTGCAAGAATGAATACTCCTTGGTGGAACGGACGTGTTCGTTACTCGGCTTTCCCTAAGATTGCCGATGCCGTGACCCGTTTTGTGCCGGGAATGGAGGGACAGGGCACTACCACCCGTGTGGATAGTGTGGTGGCTCATCTTCGTGATAAGCATGTGGTGCTCTTCAACCAGAACTACGGCTTGTGGTATGACCGCCGCCGTGATGACCACGAACGTGTGCGCCGCCGTGATGGAGATGTCTGGGCTCCGTTCTATGAACAGCCTTTTGCCAGAAGCGGACAAGGCACGGCTTGGGACGGACTGAGTAAGTATGACCTTACAAAGTTGAATCCGTGGTACATCTGCCGCATTAAGGAATTGGCAGAAAAGGGAGCCAAGAATGGTTTGCTGGTTATCAACCAGCACTATTTCCAGCATAATATCCTGGAGGCAGGTGCCCATTGGGTAGATTGTCCATGGCGCCCGGTCAACAATATCAATGGTACGGTATTCCCTGAACCTGTTCCTTTTGCTGGTGATAAGCGTGTATGGATGGCTGAATACTTCTATAATATAGATAATCCGGTGATGCGCCAGCTGCATAAGCAGTATATCATGAAGATGCTGGATGCCTTTGCTGATGAGCCGAACGTGATTCAGTCGATTGGCGAGGAATATACGGGTCCTTATCATTTTACGAAGTTCTGGTTGCAGACCGTTGCCGAATGGGAGGCTAAGACGGGCAAGCATGTCTGGGTGGCTTTGTCGTGCAACAAGGATGTGCAAGATGCCATCCTCCAGGATCCGGAGTTGAGAAAGGTAGTTGACATCATTCATATTGAACAGTGGTATTATACCCAGAAGGGACTTTATGCTCCTGAAGGAGGCAAGAATCTGGCACCTCGCCAGTATCAGCGTCGTCTTCGTCCGGGCAAGGTTACCTATGATGATGTCTTCAAGAGTGTGAGCGAGTATCGTCAGGCTTATCCTGAGAAGGTTGTCATTTACAGTGGAGCTTCGGCACCCGAGAATGGCAAGGCGGTGATGGATGCCGGCGGCTCCTGTCCGAATGTGAAGTAATATGTAATAAAAGTAGAGAAGATGAAAAGAATGATAATAACAGAATCTGTAAGAAATCTTTTATTGGATTCCGACTTTCTGGAGTCGGTACTCGGTTCTCCTATCGTAGAACCGGATGCCAACTCTGGGAGGCCGGCATCTTCTCGAAAGTTTGAGAAAATGTATCTTCCTGCCGAAATAGAGCAGGCAAAATATGTTCTTCTTCATCTTGACGAGATTTCTGACTTGTTGTCTGAAACAGATATAGAAGAACTGAAAAATCGCATAAAAAGCCATTTGTACCCTTAAAATGGGAGGAAAAATACACTGAATACCAATTTTTCCCATTCATTTACCTGATTTTTCCTTAGAGTTTGCCGCATTTAGGCTACTTTTGCACCATCAACAAACAAAAGTACACCTAAGATGAAAACAAACTACAATAACATCAGAGAAAGAGAGGAAGCAGCACAGACGTTGCTCGCTGCCTATCGCCAAGGCGACCAGAACGCTTTCATGTCTTTATATGATATGTACGCGGAAATGTTGCTCAATTATGGTCTGTGTATTACATCAGACAAAGAACTTGTAAAAGATTGTGTACAAGATGTGTTTATCAAACTCATCTCTAAAAGCCAGGATTTACAAGTTACAAAGGTAACCTCTTACCTGCTCATTTCTCTCCGCAACAGATTGCTGGATGAGTTTCGCCGCAAGAACTATATGACGGAGACTGCGGTGGAGGATATCCGTATCTCTACAACTGTAGAAGATGTGGAAAACTCTTATATCCTTGATGAAAGTTCGCTCAATAATGTTCGTAAGGTACAGATCCTGATGGATGAGCTGACACCACGCCAGCGCCAGGTGTTCACCTTATATTATATAGAGCAGCGCAAATATGAGGACATCTGCGGCATCATGCAGATGAACTATCATAGTGTACGCAATCTGGTACATCGTGGCATGTTGAAGTTACGTGCAGTCGTAGCAGTATAAACTCTTCTGAAGGAGTTTGAGAGATGTTATTGGTAGACCCAAAATAGAGATTTGCACTTTAGGTTAATGGTAAATTAAAATAGGTTTATTATAGTTATAAAAAAGGCAGGGGACTCCGTGAGGAATTCCCTGCTTGTTTTTTATGCCTCGTTGTTTCGCCTTACCCCAGCAAAGCTTCCGCTACCTTGATGTCGAATGGAGTGGTAATCTTGATGTTCTCACGGTTACCCTCTACCATTGCAACCTGACAGCCAAGACTTTCTACCACCGAAGCATCATCGGTAAACTGTTCCTTGTATTCCTGGTTGAAAGCCTGCTTTGCCAGACCGATGTCGAAGGTCTGGGGAGTCTGCACCACGCGGTAATCGCTGCGCAGCACATTCTTTCCGCCTCCGTGCTGGTCGATATAGCGCAGGGTGTCGGTTACGGCATATACAGGGATGGCTGCATATTCTTCGCGAGCCGTCTCGAAACATTCCTCGATGACTTCTTTAGATACGAATGGGCGCACGCCGTCGTGAATACCCACTACGCCATCTTCATCATCAGGAATGAGTGCCAGTCCGTTCTTGGATGATTGGAAACGGGTGTCGCCACCATTAGCTATCTGGTGTTTGATGCTGAAATGATGCTCCTCGCAGAGCTGGTGCCAGTATGCCTGCTGACTCTCCGGCAGAACCAGGATGATGTTCAATGCAGGGTCATATTCATGAAAACGCTCTATGGTGCGCATCAGGATAGGCTTGCCCGCTACCGGCAAGAACTGTTTTGGAATCTCACTTCCCATGCGGAGTCCCTTGCCTCCGGCTACTATGATTGCGTAATCCATTTTTTAAGTGAAGAGTTAAAAGTGGAGAGTGAAGAATTCTAATTCTGCCTTTCTTCACTCATTGTTATTATTTGCTCTGCATGAGATGATCATACATCATGCCATCCTGCAGGGCAGCTACAGTTTCCTTGCTTACGAAATAGCTCAATATCTTATAGGCGTATGGGAGGGTTGCTGCAGGACCTTCGCCTGTAATCACGTTGCCGTCTTCCTGGAAGAGGGTGGCGGTATATTCGGTGTTCTCGCCGAAATACTGCTCAAAGCCAGGATAACAGGTAGCCTTCTTTCCTTCGAGGATGCCTGTGCTTGCCAGAACCATTGGGGCTGCGCAGATGGCACCGATTCGCTTGCCAGTCTTGTGCTGTGCGATGAGCGCCTGGCGTACACCTTCGTGCTCGTTCAGGTTTGTACTGCCTGGCATTCCGCCCGGAATCATCAGCATGTCAGCATCTTCAAAGCTGGCAATATCCTCAAACTTCAGGTCAGCCTTGATGGTAACACCATGCGATGTTTCTACCCATTCAGTACCCGTTACACTTACAGTCTTGATGTCTACACCACCTCTACGGAGGATGTCAACCGGAGCCAATCCTTCGATTTCCTCGAAGCCATTGGCAAGAAATTCATATACCTTAGCCATAATTTATTTGTTTTTTGTCTTGTTATTCAAATAATATGATTACCTTTGCAAAAGTAAGAATAATTATTGAAATAACAAAATAAATGGCACAGCAACATTTAAAATTCGCAATATTTGGTAATGAATACCAGGCTAAGAAGTCGGCTTCGATAGAGAAAATCCTTCTTTATCTCGAAAAGAAGGAGGCTGAAGTTTATGTGGAGAATGCTTATTACGAGTTTCTTACCCGCGACCAGCATCTCGATGTGAAGGCGGCTGGGGTGTTCGAGGATTACAACTTCGATGTGGATTACGTCATCTCTATGGGTGGTGATGGTACCTTCCTGAAGGCAGCGAGCCGTGTGGGAGCCAAGGGTACGCCTATTATCGGTGTGAATATGGGCCGGTTGGGCTTCCTTGCTGATGTGCTGCCAAGCGAGATAGAGTCGGCGCTGGACAGTCTTTATGCCGGTGAATGTCTGATAGAGGAGCATGCGGTGATTCAGGTGGAGGCAGAAGGTGGCATACTTGCCGGCAATCCGTTCGCCCTCAACGATATCGCCGTGCTGAAGCGTGATGATGCTTCGATGATTTCCATCCGTACGCAGGTTGATGGCGAATTTCTCGTTACTTATCAGGCGGATGGTCTGATTGTTACCACGCCAACAGGTTCTACGGCATACAATCTATCTAATGGCGGTCCTATCATCATTCCGCAGAGTGGCAGCATCTGTCTTACTCCGGTGGCTCCTCACAGTCTGAACATCCGGCCTATCGTAATCAACGATACGGCAGTCATCACGCTCGATATCGAGAGTCGCAGCCACAACTATCTGGTAGCCATCGATGGACGTAGTGAGCGTATGACGGAGGAAACCCGCCTCATCATCCGCAAGGCTCCTCATAGCATCAAGATTGTGAAGCAGCGCAATCAGCGTTACTTCTCTACCTTGAGAGAAAAACTGATGTGGGGTGCTGACCAGCGCGAAAGATAATTAGAATAAGAAAGATAATTAAAATAAGAAAAGAGGTATATCCCGAAGATGAATCTTGGATATACCTCTTTTTCCTAACCTAAAACAACTAATTAATAATTTTGTTCACACAAAACTAAACCTAAAAACATAAACCTTAATAAACCTAAAAGCCTAAAACTGAAAAACTTAAACTATTCTTTGAACTTATTTGTTATATTCTTATTTGATAATCACTTTCTTTCCCTGGTGGATGTAAACACCGCTCTTTGCAGGCTTCTTACCCAATTTCATACCGCTAAGTGTATACCATGCATTGTCTGTTGTGGTATTGCTTATGGTTGGAGTTCCTGTGATGCCTGTTGGTGGTGCCCAGGTGGCGGTAACATCCTTGCAGGTGTATTTGCCATCACTCTGTGCAGTGGTAATCTCGTAGAACTTGGTGCTGTTGCCAGCGTTTATGTCTACGGACTGCTTCTTGTCTTTCCCCTGATTGAAGATGATGTTTACGATAGCATCCTTGCTCTTGATCTTGAAGTCCATATAGTACCACTTCTTACCGTTCAGCGTCTTGGTTGCTGTGACAGCAGTACCTGGCCATTTTTCTGTGAGCTTTCCGCTTGTATTCCATGCGTAGAAATACATGGTTGAACCCCAGTTGGTTACCTGGTCGGCATTGGCATATATCGTGATGGTATATGGCTCGAATGCCTTGACGGTATAATTGTAGGTACGGATACCTGTTACGGTTCCGTTGCTGAGCAAGCCAACCTTCAAGGTGCAGGTCTCATCTATGTTGATGGTGTTACCTGAAGCCACCTGCTTGCTCTTGGCTGTAGGGTCTGTGCCGTCAGTAGTGTATACCAGTTTGGCATTGCTGTTCTGACTGACAGCCGTAAGCTTAGCCTTGAATCCTGCCTCGTATTCGCCTGATGGTATATTGCACCATGCGGTTTCTGCTGATTTAGAAAGATAATAACGGTAGTGGTATCCTTCGAGAATCTGTGCATAATCAGTGCCTGGAGTATATGCCTTGGTGTTGTTTCCTACAACCACGATGAGTTTCGCCTTGTTGCCAGTAGTCTCATTGGCAAAGCATGCGGTCTGTGCCATCTTGTTGGTATAATTGCTCATGTTGGTGATGCCTGCAAGTTTGCGGGCTTCAATCATGCTCTTGATTTCCTGTTTGTAGGCTCTCCAGTGTGGCTGGAACACGCAAGGAGTTCCCGGCATGGCGAGCATATAGGCATTTGCAGCAAGCGTATCTCGCTTAAGAGGATCCAGCGGCTCATTTTTAGAGCGGTATTGCATGTCGTGATTCTCTACGAATGTGATGGCGTACTGACGATAAGTTGGGTCATGCATCAGATTGATATCGCTCATCAACTTCGACCAGTTTGGTGATGAAACAATCTTATTGTCTTTTACGCCTACTGCATCACGTACATTATAACGGAACTGGAAGTCGAAGGCTGCACTCTTCTTGTTAGTCTTGTTTATCCAGTTGATGATAGATTGGTTTCCATCCCAATATTCACCTACCGAGAATTCTACACCGGTAGCATCATTGTAGTCAGCCACGTGGGTACCGCTGAAACCCTTTACCATGTCGTAGCGGAAACCGGTATATCCTATATCCTCCTTCAGAAATTTCAGATATGCCTTGATAATCTTCTGTACGTTCTCGCTCTTATGGTCAATATCACGGCATCCTCCAAAGTCGGTTCCCTCATCATTGTTATTGCTGAGGCTAACCCCGTCTTTTTTTGCCTGTGTTGCCGTACTTTCATCATCATCATTCTTGCAGATATCGGTAGACAACATCCGGTAAGTCACTCCATTGTATGTCTCTGCAGGGAAGGTGAACCAGCCGTCTGTATTGCGGTGGTTGACCACAACATCTGCTATTGCGCCAATGCCGTTGGCTTTGAACTTGGCAATCAGACTTCTGAGTTCAGCCTCAGTTCCGAATGAGGAATTCTGGTTGAAATAATAATATGGCTTATAGCCCATTACCTGAGTAGTTTCGATGCATTTACCGCTTTGTGGAAGCCATACAAGGTCGATGAATCCTTTCATATCATCGGCTTGCTTCTCTAAAACAGTCCATTGGGAGTAGTCGTAAGAATCCCATGAGAATCCTTGCAGCATGACGCCACTATAGTTAGCAGGCCAACCTTGTGCAAACATATTGATGCTTGCCAGTAAAGCGATAAGTGTAAAGTATATCTTCTTCATAATTATCATTGTATTTTGTGATTATTATTTTATGTTTAATTGCAAGTTGTATTGTTATACGTTGGCAAAGTTACGATTTATTTCATTAGCTTGTTCAAAAATTGATGCAAATCGAGCAAATAAATTGTGCAAACGTTTGCATTCCGGTGCGCTTTTCTTCTATTATATAATTAAGGTATATGTAGCTTTAGGAGATAATTATTATTAAAAAACTAGAAAACATTTGACGGTCTCGTTTTTTATTGCGTAATTTGCGTTGCGTAAAAAGCGCAATGAACGTTTGTATAATGAATGATAACAAGATATGGCAAGATTGAACAATCCTTTTGTGGTATATGGCTATAAGGGCGCAGAGTATTTCTGCGACCGCTTCTTTGCGAAATGGCTGGTGAGAGGAGGAATCATAGCCAACTGAGGAAATGAAAATTACGTCCCGATGCAGCATTTGCTACGTCCCGACGCAGTAACAGATACGTCGGGACGTAGTTTCAGAAGCATCTTGGTAATCATCAAGTGAGCCTCTTTCGCTTCATGTACGTCATTGCGCAAGTTCATACGTTTCATTGAATTGAAGGATACGACTGCGCTGGGTTAAGGATACGACTGCGCTGGGTTAAGGATACGACTGCGCTGGGTTAAAGATACGACTTCGTTGGGTGATGGATTCGACTTCGCTGGGTGGAAGAGGCAATTTCGTTGGCTGAATAAAGCACTTGATGTTGCAGAATGAAGTGGTTGATGTTGCAGAATGAAGTACTTGAATGAGGCGGTTGATGTTGCTGAATTTTCAACTATAAGTTGACTGAACTTTAGCATGCGGTTCAAGAACGGGCTGAAGGCCCAAAAGCTCCTAGCCCAGGGCATCGCCCTGGGCTAGGGGCTTCTGCCCCTTCAGGGCGTGTGGGGCAAAACTTGCTTTAATATTGTGGCAAGCATATAAAGTCCTTGCTCTGTAAATCCCTTTACAGTTGCATGAGAAAACTTCAATGTTTCGAGGTGGTCAAAATTTTTGATCAGTTCATTTTTTCTCGCTGTCATTCAACTCAATAACATAACCTGGAGGAAACTTTTTAGGGTTGTTCCTTAGTGCTTGGTTGATTTCTCTGGTTTCTACTCCATATAATTCAGCAACATCTCTGTCAAGGATAACTTGCGTATCCCTGATGACAATGATTTTTACTTTCTGTTTTTACAATATCTTCTTGATGTCCCATAATTTCTTTTTTTTAAGCTATTCGGGGACAAAGATACGACTTTTCCTCGTAACTTCCAAGGTTTTAGGGAAAAAATACTTGAAAAGGGGGAGGAGAAAGAAAAAAATAGGCGACTCCCGGAATTGAGAGCCGCCTATTGGTTATACTATTTTTATTATGATGAAACAGATGCTTATTCTACTGTGCAGTAGATATTGTCATTTGTCTTTCTTGTTGGATACAACTTGACTGTGTTGCCTGCTACTGTAATGTTGTCGCCACCAGCAGTAAGGTTATTGAGACTTCCACCGAGGTTGATGTCCCAACCACCATTTACGCGGAACTTCCAACCATCGGCAGTAACACCTACATTTGTTGCCTCGAAGCAATACTCTTCAGCATTCCATGTCATTGGTGCGTCGCCAGCCCATTCGTTGAAGCCACCAATCATACCCATGGTCTCAATCTTAGTGGCTGTGATAGTGCCTTCTGAAAGATTAACATCCATGTAGTAAACACCTTCGCCTGCATTTACGCCGATGTTGCCATTGTCGACACCGATAGCAGCTCCACCAAAGCTTACAAATGTACCTGCACCAATAGCGGTGTCCCAGTTTCCTTGCGCGCGCTGGAACTTGAACTCAAAGCCAGCAGCGTTAGGATCGGCCAAATAAACATAACCAGTGTATACGCCCTTTGCATCGTCTACGAGAGCAAGCTTCTGATCATTGGATTTCCAACCATCAGTACTACCGATGAAGTAGATGAATGGATCGTAATTAACCTCCTCTAAGGTATAAGAGTAGTCCATCATGTCGATGGTGAGCTTATACTTACCAGCCTTGGCAATCTTACCAGCCTTAGCGTCACCGTTGGTCAACAAACCTGTCATGCTGTCGTCGCCGTCAACCTTAGGACCTACTACGCCAGCAGCCCAGAAGTTACCGGCATCAACGTTCTTCTTAGGAATAATCTTCCAATACTGATTAGCCTTGGTTGTCTCGAATGTGATGGTGAAAACAGGATCATCATATACATCCTTATCGCTGTGCTTGAATGCCTGCTTAGCACTTACAGTATTCCAACCGTCAACGGCTGGGGCATCACCAACGGCTTCGACATTAAACATATCGCCTACGAGGTAATAGCCATCTTCAATAACTGGAGCCTCAGGAATAGCCTTAACCTGGAATGTTGCAGATGTAGTCATCTTCACGGCTGTTGAGCCATTGCTTACCCATGCATCAAGAGTAGCATCGATGTCGCGCTCTGTAGGACGCTTTCCCCACTTATCTACGATATAGCTTGTCAATTCAGCTGTTGCCATGTTGCCATCAGCATCAATGTCGAATGACTGACCGTCGAAGTTAATCTTATAATTAGGTGTATAGGCAGCGTTGGAAGAAGTGGGAGCAACAATGCTCGCCACTTTTACCTTCTCTGTCTTAACATCAGCCAAGTTGATGACATCAACTGGAGTTACGCTACCATTTCCGAATGATACGGCTTCCTCCTTAGGATTGCTCTGTGGGTTACCCCAATCTGTGTAGTCCTCGGTACAAGATACCATAGACATCAGCAGGGTCATTCCCAATAATATTTTCTTAATCATAATTGTCTATACTTTAAGTGATTTACAATTTAACGATGCTGAATGCACCTGTGATGTCGTTGAATGAGATGACATACTTACCTTCTGCCAAGCCAATGTTCTTGCCACCCGACTCACACTTACCGTACATGTTGATAGCGCCATCTTCTGCACCATATCCCCAGCTGGTTTCCCAAGAACCGGCAATCTTGAACTTGAACTGTGCTGTGTCACCAGCAGGAACATCCATTACATAGTACCATGCGTGGTTCTCAACGCCCTCAGTGTTGTAAGGAAGCATTGCAGTGTCTGTCCAATCATTGAATGAACCACTAATCTGGATAGTACCATAGTTGTTTACTGCACCCTCGTACTTCTCCATCTTGGCTGTATTGTCAGCTGTGTTGAGAGTGATGGTGTAGTAACCGGCTTCCGGAGCTACGATGTGACCACCGTCGCTACCACCGTTACGGTAGATGATAGTACCCTTTGTAGCGCCATCAGCGTTCATACTATAATCCCAGTTGAAGTCTGCTGGCAGAATCTTGAAACCAGCTCCGTCGCACTCGGCCTTGTCGTTGTAATCACCGGTAAGGAAGTAGTTGGTGTATTCAATCTCACCAGCACCAGTCTTCTTATCGTAAGAGAAGTTTGGCTTAAGGAACATAGGAAGTGCGTCTTCTCCAATGTTCTTGTCGTTTGCCCACTTAGCGCCGAACATGTTACCTACAAGATACCACATTGTTGGAACAGCATCCTTCAGTTCAATATAGTAAGGCTTTACGTTGAGCTTTACTGAGTTTGAAGCGACAGGATTCAGACGGCTTGTGCCCTCAAGGATGTAAGCGTTAACACGAACGTACATCTCCTGCTCGGCAGGAACATTCTCTTCTGTCCATTTAAGTATCTTTACCAATGCCTTGTCCATTTCTTCTGCAGAGGCAGAAATATTACATTTCTGTGTGGTGTTGCTAAGAACCGCGTAGTCTGGCACCTTTTCTCCACTCTCGTCTGCAGCAGCTTCATCAGTAGAAACTGTGAAGCTGTTGGTTGGAGATACTTGCACCTCGTATGTTGCGTTGATTGGGGCATTGTCTGCTGTGTACTTAGGCTGTGACCATGTAAGCTCAAGACCAGTAGATTTTTCCAAATCAATAGTCGCATTGGCATATGCAGGAGTGTTCAACACAAACTCTTTAGGCTGAATCAGCGTTGGGTTAGAGTCGTTGTCATCCGAACATGATGCGAATAAGCTGATGATGCCGACAAGCAGAGCACCAATTATATATTTATTCTTCATATTGCGTTTTCTTTAATAATTCTTTTATACTTTAGTTTTGAACCTCGTTGTATCCATCAATCTGTGTCAAGTTCTTGTTAGAAAGAACCTCTGAAGATGGGAGAGGATATACATTATAGGTCTTGGCGAAGGTTGTACCATTAGTACTACCACCCTTAAGTTCCCAATTGTATGTAGCCTGACTGCCACCAAACTGATTGAAACGGATCAAATCGGTACGGCGGAGACCTTCGCAATACAACTCACGGGCACGCTCATCGAGCACGTCGTTAAGAGTATAAGAAGCACGTCCGCCTGCGTGGGCACGGTTGCGAAGAGCATCGATATACTTCTTTGCCTTAGCCGAGCTTTCACCATTGAGGTGCATCTCAGCCTCAGCTGCATTGAGGTAAGCCTCAGCTACACGGAAGAGGAAGAAGTCTATATCTACGTTATAGCTGTCGTGAGGAGTACCACCATTAGAATAGTTGTTATTCCATTTTGGTGTTGCAATACCCTTGACGAACTTATCGTTAGCACCAATCTCTAAAGTACGATCGCCGTCACTGTTGCCTTTACCCCAAAGGATAGCACGGTCATCAACGTTCATAGCACGGATTTCGGAAGCTGACTTGTTTACCACAACTTTTGGATCGGTAAAGAACTTCTCTACGAATTGTGGACGAACACGCATACCTGACCATGTGTTGGCAGTAGTGGCAGCATCCTTATCTGTAACAGTCCGCATTGTAGCATCCCAAAGAGCTGCAACAAAGAACATCGAGCCACCGTATCCCTGAGTCTTGTCACCATCTTGCATCAAAGGCAGAAGAGCCTCGCAGCTTGCACCATTTGAACCATTGTCGCCCATGAAGAGCAGGTCGTATGGCTTGTAGCCATTAGCTTTAGCCTCATTAGACATCTTGCTGTCATCGAAGAGCTTATAGTCTGAATTGATAACCCTCTCGGCATATTCGAGAGCCTTATCCCAATATTGATTGTTCTGACCATCGTTGTTGAGGTATGTACCGGCATTGAGGTACAGACGGCTCAAGAGCAACCAGCATGTGCCTTTATCAATACGGCCATAGTCTGGGTCGCTGTCAGTCTCAGGCTTTGCCTCCAACAGGTCTGGCTCTGCAGCAAGCAATTCGCTTTCTACCCAGTTGAACAAGAACTCACGACCTAACTGAAGAAGCTCTGCGCGAGTATATGTTTTGCCTTCCTCAAACTTTGAATTGTAAGAGTGTGCTTGACGTGGTGTTTCTGGCGAAATCTTGTCAATGAATGTCGGATCTCCAAAGAAGTCGAGCATCAAGAAATAGCTATAGGCACGAAGTACACGTACCTCTGCATACTTAGTTTTATCAGCCTTTGCTGCATCGAGACTTAAGAAATGGTTCTCATAAGAGATGTTTGACATCAGACGATAGTAGAGGTTCTTCAGAGTAGCATTACCCGGATCGAACTTATTGTAGGCAACATCTGCGATACCGCCATCCGACCACCAGCAGACAGCTTCGTCGGTAGGTACCTCGTTGAAGTTGAACAGGTTGCGTAGAAGGGTTGACTTACCAGCGTCATCGATAGAGAAATCGGCATTACCGTCATTACCCTCCATGATAAGACCAGCATAGCACTTGCTGTATAAGCCCGTAATATTAGGATTGGCATCAACAGTAGGGTCAATGTTTCCCTTGTTCAAGTCATCCATGCAAGAGCTCAAGCTTGCTGAAAGCAGAAGAGCTGCTGCTGGGGCAATTATGTTGAATTTATTGAGTTTCATATCGAAATCTATTTTAAATTGTTAGAAGTTAAGGTTCAGACCGAGCAGGAATGTGCGGCAACGAGGATAGATGTTGTCGTCCTTACCTGATGTTACTTCAGGATCAATACCTTTATACTTGGTGATAGTAAACACGTTAGAGCATGAGGCGTAGATACGGCCAGAGATGCCCTTGTAGTTGCCACCCTTCAGCAGATTGTTGAAGTTATAGCCCAGTGTGATGTTGTCGCACTTCAAGAAGCTGCCATTCTGTACGAAGTAGTCGGTAAGAGGATAGTTGTACGAAGTCCAGCCAAGAGCTACTAACTCCTTTGTGGTATTTTTATAATATCCCTTTGCACTACATACCTCTTTTGTATTTATCGCACCTTCTGCGTATCCATTATAGAGATAGTTTCCGAAGCTTGCACGGAAATTACTGCCGAGATCCCAGTTCTTGTATGCAACCTTGAAGCTGAAACCGCCTGTCCAAGGAGCCACGATATTCTTATAGAAGTATCTGTCGTTCTCGTCTATTGTACCATCGCCATTACGATCTACGTAGCAACCCATTATTGGACGTCCGCTCTCATCGTAAACCTGCTGGTAAACCAAGAATGAGTTGGCTGGCTTTCCTACCTTATGATAGGTAATCGCCTGATTCTGACCTACCTGCATGCCTGCCTCCATCAAATCACGACCGCCTGCAAGTTCGGTAATCTCGTTCTTGTTGTAAGCAGCGTTGACGCTCAATTCTACAAACCAGTCCTTGGTTTGGATAGGACGACCTGTGATAGCTACCTCAAAACCCTTGTTTTTCAATGTACCTGCATTCATCAAGAGAGCATTGTCAAAGTTCTGACCTGCAGCGATGGTTGTTGTGCTGAGCAAGTCGGTTGTCTTGCGGATATAACCATCAAGGTTGATGGTGAGTCTCTGGTCGAACATACCATAGTCGAGACCTACGTTCCATGTAGTAGTCGTCTCCCAAGTCAATTCGTCATTGTATGCCAATGGACGGTAGAGTATTCCTGGGTTGTTGGCAATACCACCGATTGGATAGAGGTGGTGATTACTTGTACTCTTCTTATAGGTAGCGGTGTAGTACTCTTTACCTGTATCCTGCTGACCGGTCTTACCCCAACCAAGTCGGAGTTTCAAGTCGCTGATAGCATCAATATCTTTCAGGAATTTTTCGTCTTTGATACGCCATGCGAAGGCTGCTGATGGGAAGAAACCCCAACGGTGTCCGTCTGCAAAGCGGCTTGAGCCATCATAACGGGCAGTGAATGTAAGGAGATAACGGTCAAGCAAAGAATAGTTGGCGCGTCCATACCAGCTCACGAGGTAAGTCTGTCCCTTCCAGTTGCTTGTATCGTAAGACTTCACGGTTCCTGCAAGAGCTTCGCCTGCATCATTCTTACCTTCGTAGGTAGATGGATACATAGACTTGCTCCACTGGTCTCCCCAATATTTCATGTGGCTATATTCGTAACCAGCCATGATGTCGAAGTGGTTAGCCTTGTTGAAATCCTTGGTGTACTGAGCATAGGCAGTAGCTACAACGTTATACTTCTTCTCCTTATTTTCGCTGTTGCCACCATAGTAGAATCCGTATGTAGATTGTGGATTGTTGGTGTTGTACTCTCCACCAGTGCTATATTCTCCAGCTATGTTGGCGTGAAGATGAAGGTCTTCGAAACCATGTATCTTATAGTCTGCCTCTACATTACCCAAGAGAATATGCGCACTCTTGTAGAAATCGTAGTTTTCAACTTTTTCTACAGGGTTTGTTGGAGCATCGTTGTTGCGGTTATATGGGAATGTAGGGTCATATGAGGTAGTAGGTAATGCCCACTGCCAATAGCCACCCCAGTTCTTGAATTTCTCATCACTACTCTTAACAGGACGAGTAGGATCCATAGAGACAGCTGCGCCTACTGCATCCTGTCCACCTGGATTTGTTTTTGAGTAAGAATACTTACCGTTGACATTAATGTTAAGGTGCTTGTCGAACAATGATGGATTGATGTTGAAACCGGCAGTAACTCGCTTATAGTCAGAACCCTTCAGAATACCTTCCTGACCGGTGTAACCAACGCTGACACGATAAGGCATTGACCATGATTTCTTGCTGATGCCACCTGTTAAACTTACATTATGCTCATGGCTGACAGCTGCACGGTAAATCTCGTCCTGCCAGTCGGTATCGTATGTGCCGGCAGAATAATCTGGAGTTCCATCTTCATTGAACTTCTTCCAGCCTAAACCTTTGTAGGCAGAAGAATCTTCACCATAATAGTTCTTGATGAAGTCTGTATATTCGGAAGCATTCATCACATCCATCTTCTTGGCAACAGTACTTACCGAAAGTGTACCATTGTAAGAAACCTGTGGCTTCTGGCCGCTGCGACCCTTCTTGGTTGTAATGATGATGACACCATTAGAACCACGGGAACCATAGATGGCTGTAGCTGAAGCATCCTTCAATACGGTGAAGCTCTCGATATCGTTAGGATTGACAAGAGAAAGAGGGTTGTTTACACCTTTTGTATTATTGTTATCCATAGGCATACCATCGATAACAATCAATGGGTTGTTGCTCGCAGTAAGAGAAGCACCACCACGGATACGAATCTGTGCACCATCACCAGGAGCACCCGTTGATGAGTTGACATTTACACCGGCAATCTTACCCTGGATCATATCCTGTGCAGAAGTAATGATACCATGGTTCTTCTCGTCTGGCTTGATAGCTGTAACGGAACCTGTCAAGTCGTTTTTCTTAGCTACACCATAACCGATGACAACGACTTCATTCAAAGCCTTTGAGTCATCTTCCAAGGTAATGTTCATGTTACTAGATGCCTTCACTGTCTGCGGTGTCATACCCAGATAGGTGAATGTAATCTTGGCACCTGGCGCTGCATCAACTGAGAAGTTACCATCCATGTCGGTAATGCCTACTGCCTTACCGTTAACTGTAATGGTAGCACCCATGATAGGCTCACCAGAAGCATCCTTCACATGTCCCTTAACTGCATTTGTCTGCGCAAAGGAACTCACCGTCAGAAGCAGACCGCTTGCTAGGGTCAACGCTCTGAGAGGCAATTTAATTTTTACCTGCTTCATCATTTGCTTGATTTTTAAGTTAATGAATTATATTTATTTATCTACTTTTTCTTCTTTTCTTCTTGGCTTAAGTTGTTGTCGTTCCTACTCAAAATGCCGTTCAGGCTATTTTCGGGGTCTTTCTGGCATCTTACTTATATTATATTTAAGGTAGGAATGGGGCGCTTGCCCATAAACTTGTCGTTTCTGTGTGCAAAATTAAGTTCTTTTCTCTAATGTTGTACTATTTTTGTGTTAATTCCGTTATTTATTTTGTGCAAACGTTTGCACAGAAATTACTTGATTTAAGTCAAGAACTTTGAACTGATATTGAGGATATTTCGTAATTTTGCAGCACAACTAATAGCAATGGGCGATAAAGAAACAATAACAATGAAAGATATTGCTCGCGATCTGGGCGTAAGTGTTGCCACAGTGAGCCGGGCATTGAAGGACAGTTCTCGTATCAGTACTGCCCAAAAGGAGCGTATTCAGAAATACGCGCGTGAACATAACTTCTTTCCTAATTTCCTGGGTGAAGCTTTAAGACATAATAAGGTGAAGCCGATGAAGGTGATTGGAGTTATTGTGCCTCAGGTGGTACACTATTACTTCATGTCGGTGCTTTCGGGTATAGAGGAAGAGGCTAGAGCCAGAGGTTACCGTGTGATGGTGGCGCAGAGTAACGAGCGTTACGATAAGGAGGTGGCCATCTGTGAAGACTTCTATCAGAACAAGGTTTGTGGCATCATCGTTTCGCAGGCGAAGGATACCAAGCAGTATGACCATTTCGAAAAACTGCTGCAGAATGGGGTGCCGCTCGTCTTCTATGATAGAATATGTACGGGCGTAAACAGTTCTCGCGTGGTGGTGGATGATTATATGGGTGCTTTTACCGCTGTTACCCACATGATTGATACGGGCTGCAAGAAGATTGCCTTCTACGGTTCGCCGATGAATCTGGAAATCTCCAAGAACCGATATAACGGTTATCACGATGCCCTGTTAAAACATGGTTTGACGGAGAATCCTGACTGGGTGAAGATCTGCGATGACCGTGCCAATGCCGAAGCAATAACGCCGGATATTCTGATAGAGGAAGATCGCCCGGATGCTTTCTTCGCCATCAATGATGATACGGCAATCGGCATCCTCTATACCGCCAAGCGCATGGGATTCAAGGTGCCTGAGGAAATCAGCGTCTGCGGTTTTACCAATGGTGACCGTGCCAAGGCGTGCGACCCGATGCTTACTACGGTTGAGCAGCGAGGTGTAGCCGTAGGCGAGGAAGCTGCCAATATCCTGATTGGTCAGGTGGAAGGCTCCATCCCAAGAGATGATGTGGAGAAGAGAGTGGTGAGAACACGACTCGTGGTGAGAGGAACAACGAGATAAAAATATAAAAACAATATAACGATGAAACAAAAACCTGATTTAAGTTTCTGGAAGCTCTGGAACTTGAGCTTCGGATTTTTCGGAGTACAGATTGCCTACGCCCTGCAGAGCGCCAACATCTCCCGAATCTTTGCAACGTTGGGTGCTGATCCACACAACTTGAGTTATTTCTGGATTCTCCCTCCTCTGATGGGAATCCTGGTACAGCCTATCGTGGGCACGTTGAGTGATAAGACGTGGTGCCGCTTCGGTCGCCGCATCCCTTATCTCTTTGTGGGTGCTACGATTGCCGTCCTGGTAATGTGCCTGCTCCCGAATGCCGGTTCGCTCGGACTGACCGTGAGCGGTGCGATGCTCTTCGGACTGATAGCGCTGATGTTCCTCGATACGAGCATCAACATGGCGATGCAGCCGTTCAAGATGCTGGTAGGCGATATGGTAAATGAAAAACAGAAGGCAAAGGCTTACTCTATCCAGAGTTTCCTCTGCAATGCCGGTTCTGTAGCCGGATATATCTTCCCATTCCTCTTTACCTTCCTCGGTATCAAGAATTATGCTGAGAAGGGTGTGGTTCCTGATTCTGTCATCTGGTCATTCTATATCGGTGCGGCTATCCTGATTCTCTGTGTTATCTACACCACGATGAAGGTGAAGGAGTGGAATCCACAGCAGTATGCGGAGTATAATGAAGCGAAGAGGGAAGAGGGAAGAGTGAAGAATCCTAATGCTGAGGCTTCTGAAGACAAGGCCGGTTGGATTACTTTGCTCCGCAAGGCGCCATCTACCTTCTGGAAGGTGGGACTGGTTCAGTTCTTCTGCTGGGCTGGTTTCCTTTATCTCTGGAATTATTCTACGGGAGCCATCGCTGAAACCGTATGGAATACGACCGATCCTGCTTCTGAAGCATTCCAGGAGGCAGGCAACTGGGTGGGCATTCTCTTTGCCGTACAGGCTGTAGGTAGTGTAGTCTGGGCTGTGATTCTCCCTCAGTTTAAGAATACGAAGGTGGCATACGCTGTCAGTCTGGTTATCGGTGGTGTGGGTTTTGCCCTGATACCTTTCCTGCATGACCAGTATCTGCAGTTTGTTCCGTTCCTGATGATTGGTGCCGGTTGGGCAGCCATGCTGGCGATGCCTTTCACCTTTGTTACCAATGCTTTGCAGGGATATGGTCACATGGGTGCTTATCTCGGTCTGTTTAACGGAACCATCTGTATCCCTCAGATTGTGGCTGCTATCTGCGGTGGAATTGTCTTGAGTCTGGTGGGTTCTCATCAGAGCGATATGATGATTGTGGCAGGTATCCTGCTGATTGCGGGTGCACTGTCTGTGAGTATCATCAAGGATAAGAAATCAGAATAAAATGAGATGAACGATTAATTATTGTTTCTACAGAGTAGGGGTAGTGCAAACGTTTGCACGATTTGTGAGAAAAAATATGCAAATTTCAGATACGTTTTTCGCTCGTTTTTCTTACCTTTGTAGCATCAAACATAAATTATAACATTTTCAAGAGCCTTTAAGAGTCTTATGACAGTACAGTTTAATATTAAGTATAAAGTAATGTTCGGCGAACAGATCGTCGCAAACATTCAGACGGAGGAAGGTGAACTGAAACTTCCTCTCGAGACAACAGATGGTGAAAGATGGGTATGCGACTGGTGTGTTGAATCGCCAGAGAAATCGTATACCTATTATTATAGTGTAGAACGTGAAGGAAGAGCAGTCAAGACCGAATGGCTTATGATTAAGCATCAGCTCGATGTAAATGCCAAGAAGGCTGCGGTTTATACCCTTTACGATCATTGGAAGGCTATGCCTGAGGATGCTTTCCTCTACAGCAGCGCCTTTACCGATTGTATCAATCATCAGGCTCCACAGGAGATGAAGCCGGAAACGGGCAGTAAGATTGTGCGTCTGGTAGTCCGTGCTCCTCAGCTTCGTGATGGTGAGCGTCTGGGTGTATTGGGTGCAGATAAAGCTTTGGGTGCCTGGGATGTGCAGAAGATTCTTCCGATGACTCAGCATACTTATAATGAATGGGTGGCTGATATTGATGCGACTCATCTTGAGGGCAGCCATCTGGAGTTTAAGTTCGTTGCTTTCAGAAATGCAAAGAATAATCTTCTCTGGGAAACCAGCATGAACAGAACCGTGGATTTGCCGGAGATGAAGGCAGGTGAGTTGGTATCTTATGAACTCGACCAGGCTTTCTTCGCTCTGTATAACCGCAAACTTGCCGGAACGCAGGTGCCTGTATTCTCATTGCGTACCCGTAAGAGTGCCGGTATTGGTGACTTCGGTGACCTGAAGACCATGATTGATTTTGTGGCTTCTACTGGTCAGAAGGTGCTCCAGCTCCTTCCTATCAATGATACCACCATCACCCATACATGGACCGACAGTTATCCATACAGCTGCATCAGCGTCTTCGCTATTCATCCGCAGTATGCCGACCTCCATGCTCTCCCTGAGCTGAAGGATGCCAAGGCTCGTGCTGAGGCTGAGAAGACACGTGCTGAGTTGAACGCACTGGATAAGATAGATTACGAGAAAGTAAATGATTTCAAGATAAATTACTTGCGCCAAATCTTCAATCAGGAAGGTGAAAAGATGATGAAGACAGCCGAATACAAGGCTTTCTTCCAGGCTTCTGAACTGTGGCTGGTTCCTTACGCACAGTATTCATACCTGCGTGATAAGAATGGTACGGCTGATTTCAACCAGTGGCCAGATCATCAGGTATGGGATGAGGCTGAGCGCAAGGTGCTTGCCGACCCTAAGACTGCTGCTTACAAGAACGTGGCGTTCTTCTATTTCGTACAGTTCGTACTGGACCGCCAGATGCAGGAGGCTCACGAGCATGCCAAGGCTAAGGGCGTTATTTTGAAGGGTGATATTCCAATCGGCGTAAACCGCAATGGTTGCGATGTATGGACGGAACCTAAATACTTCAACCTCAATGGTCAGGCGGGTGCTCCACCTGATGACTTCTCTGCCAATGGTCAGAACTGGGGATTCCCTACCTATAACTGGTTTGAGATGCTGAAGGATGGCTGCCAGTGGTGGAACCGCCGTTTCCAGAACATGGCAAGATACTTTGATGCTTACCGCATCGACCACGTATTGGGCTTCTTCCGTATCTGGGAGATTCCGGTACATAGCGTACATGGATTGCTCGGACAGTTTGCACCGGCGCTTGCCATGAGCCGTGAAGAGATTGAAAGCTATGGTTTGCACTTCCAGGAAGACCGTTTTACCCGTTCGTTCATTACCGATTGGGTATTGGATCGTGTGTTCCATGAGCGTGCCGGCGAGGTAAAGGAGAAGTATCTCGACCGTCTGGATGACGAGCGTTATCAGATGAAGCCTGAGGTAGATACCCAGCGCAAGGTAGAGGCTCTCTTTGCTGACGTAACAAATGAGAAGGAACTCTGGCTGCGTGATGGCTTGTATGCCCTGATCAGCGATGTACTCTTCGTACGCGATCATACCAACCCTGGCGTCTTCCATCCACGTATCTCAGCCCAGCTCGACTTTATCTACGAGTCGCTCTATGATAATGACAAGGCTGCGTTTAACCGCCTTTACAACGACTATTTCTATCGCCGCAACAACCAGTTCTGGTATCAGGAGGCGATGAAAAAGTTGCCTAAGCTGGTTCAGGCTACCCGCATGCTAGTTTGTGCCGAAGACCTCGGTATGGTTCCAGACTGTGTGCCTTGGGTAATGGACGAGTTGAAGATATTGAGTCTGGAACTCCAGAGCATGCCAAAGGATCCATCGGTTAAGTTCGGACATCTGAGCCGTAACCCATACCGCTCGGTATGTACCATTTCGAGCCACGATATGCCTACTCTGCGCATGTGGTGGGATGAGAATATCCAGCGTACCCAGGAGTATTACAATACGATGCTCTACCGTCAGGGATCAGCACCTCATCCACTCCCAGGCTGGTTGGCTAGCGACATCATCAGCCGCCATCTTACCTCTCCATCCATGCTCTGCATATTGAGCATCCAGGACTGGTTGGCTACCGATGAGGCTCTTCGTCTGCCTGATGCCGATGCTGAGCGTATCAATATCCCGGCTAACCCTAAGCATTACTGGCGTTACCGCATGCACCTCAACATAGAGGATCTGGCTGCAGATAAGCGTTTCGTGCAGAATATCACAGAAATGATTTCGCAGTCTGGAAGATGCTAACTAACATGATTATATATAGTGCAAACGTTTGCACACTCATTTGCAGAAAAATACCCTCCCAAAACGTGGAGGGTATTTTTGTTTTTTGTATCTTTGCACTATCTTAAGAATAAACAGATAATGATTGAGATAAACTAACGAAGATTCAAAAAAAGAATAAACAACAACTGAACAGTATGAAAAAACTGAATGTATTAGTGATGGGGCTCTTGCTTCCTATGTTGGCAGCAGCCCAGACCGTAAAGTCGCCTAACGGCAACGTCTCGGTAACATTCTCTTTGACCGAAAAGGGACAGCCTACCTATGAGATGAGCTATAAGGGAAAGACTGTATGCAAGCCATCCCACTTAGGATTGGAACTGGCTAAGGATAAACATGCCTCTAAGGGCATGGAGGAAACCAGCCTGATGGATGGTTTTACTGAAACCGGCAGCAAGACATCGACTTTCGATGAAACCTGGAAGCCGGTATGGGGCGAGACCGCTACCATCCGCAACCATTACAACGAGATGGAGGTAAACCTGAACCAGGCTGCTTCTAAGCGTAACATCACCATCCGTTTCCGTGTATATGATTATGGTATGGGCTTGCGCTATGAGTTCCCACAGCAGGAAAGTCTGAATTATTTCGTCATCCAGGAGGAGCATACCCAGTTTGCCATGGCAGGCGATCATACCGCTTACTGGATTCCTGGTGATTATGATACACAGGAGTATGATTACAACATTACTCCATTGACAGGCATTCGCCCAATTATTGCGAAAAACCGTGAAGCTTACAAGAGCAATTCATCTACGACCGTCTTCTCTGATACCGGTGTTCAGACCTCTCTCCAGATGAAGACCAAGGACGGACTCTACATCAACATCCATGAGGCTGCCTGTCTGGATTATCCTACCATGCACCTCAATCTGGACGAGAAAACATTGACCTTCGAGTCTTGGCTTACTCCTGATGCCGTGGGCAGAAAGGGATTTATCCAGACTCCATTCAATACCCCTTGGCGTACCGTGATGGTAAGTGATGATGCCCGTGATATGCTTTCATGCAAGTTGACATTGAATCTCAACGAGCCTTGCAAGATTAAGGATACATCCTGGATTCATCCTACCAAGTACTGCGGTGTATGGTGGAACATGATTGTGGGTACCAAGACCTGGAGCTATACCAACGATCTGCCATCTGTGCGTCTCGGTGTTACTGATTACAGCAAGTGCAAGCCTAACGGTACTCATGGTGCAACCAACGAGGAAGTGAAGCGCTACATCGACTTTGCAGCCAAGAACGGTTTGCAGGAAGTATTGGTAGAAGGCTGGAACGAAGGTTGGGAAGACTGGTTCGGTCACCAGAAGCTCGATGTCTTCGACTTCGTGACTCCATATCCAGACTTCGATATCAAGATGCTCAACGACTATGCTCACTCTAAGGGCGTGAAGCTGATGATGCACCACGAGACATCTTCTGCAGCTCTCAACTACGAGCGCCACATGGAAGATGCCTTCAACCTGATGAACAAATATGGTTATGATGCCGTGAAGACCGGTTATGTGGGAGATATCATCCCAAGAGGTGAGTATCACTACAGCCAGTTGATGAACAATCACTACCAGCGTGTCATCGAGACCGCTGCCAAGCATCATATCATGGTAAATGCCCACGAGGCAACTCGTCCTACAGGTATCTGCCGCACCTGGCCTAACCTGGTTGGCAACGAGAGTGCACGTGGTACAGAGTATGAGGCATTTGGTGGTAACAAGTCTTATCATACCGTAATGTTGCCATTCACCCGTCTGCAGGGTGGTCCGATGGATTATACTCCTGGTATCTTTGAGACCAAGCTTTCTGAGTGGAGCAACAATAAGAGTTATGTTCATACCACTCTCTGTGGTCAGCTTTCTCTCTATCTCGTAATGTACAGTCCTTTGCAGATGGCTGCCGATCTTCCAGAGCATTATGAGAAGTATGATGATGCCTTCCAGTTCATCCGCGACGTAGCTTGCGACTGGGACGACTCCAAGTATCTGGAGGCAGAGCCAGCCAAGTATATCACCGTAGCCCGCAAGGCAAAGGGAACCGACAACTGGTTTGTAGGCGGTAAGACTGATGCAGCCCGCACAGCCGTAGTAAAGCTCGACTTCCTGGATAAGGGCAAGAAGTATGCTTGCGCTATCTATCAGGACGGCAAGACTGCTGACTACGAGAAGAACCCTAAATCTTATCAGATCATCCACAAGACTGTGAAGAAGGGGGATGTTTTGAAGATTAACGAAGCACGTGGTGGTGGTTTCGCCATCTCTTTGCTCGCTAAATAAGCTTATAATTTCCGTATTTCCGTCCAACTGTCCGGTTGGTCGGAAATACGCTAAAAATGAGCGTAGATAATCTGTCACAGTTTTCTTCGCTCAGTTCGCTTTAATATCCTGTATACCAATAACTTAACAATATGAATATCCAAAAACTAATAATTGCAGCATTGACAGCAACCGTTTTACCAACTTCATTGAATGCCCAGCAGACATTCAATGAGATGATGTATTCCAAGGAGAAAACCATGTTTATCCTGAATGCTCCAACAGCCCAAAAGTCTTCTGTAACCCTCCGACTTTATAAGCAAGGTCAGGGAGGAAAGGCTTATAAAACGCTGAAAATGAAGAAGTTGGGTGATGAATGCTGGGAGGCTACCGTAAAGGGCGACCTCAAGGGAAAATTCTATACCTTTGATATAGGCAAGGGTGAAACACCAGGTACATTTGCCAAAGCAGTAGGTGTGAACGGAAACCGTGGCGCCATCGTAGATTTGTATGATACCGATCCATCTGGATGGGATCAGGACGTGCGTCCTGCCCTGAAATCGCCAGCCGATCTCGTTGTCTACGAGCTTCACGTGCGTGATTTCTCCATTTCTCCTACATCCGGCTTGAAATATAAGGGCAAATATCTCGCTCTCACCGAGCCAAAGGCCATCGAATATCTCAAGAATCTGGGCATCAACGCCATCCACTTCCAGCCTGTATTCGATTTCGCTTCTATAGATGAGACCCGACTCGACAAACCGCAGTTCAACTGGGGTTATGATCCGAAAAACTATAATGTGCCGGAAGGCAGTTACGCTACCGACCCTTATTCTCCAGCAACCCGCATCAAGGAGTTCAAGGAGATGGTGATGGCGCTGCATAAGGCAGGCATCCGAGTGATTTTCGATGCCGTATATAACCATACTTTCGATATCAATGGCAGCAATTTCCAGCGTACCTATCCTGATTATTATTATCGCAAAACCAAGGATGGTAAGTATTCTGATGGTTCAGGCTGTGGCAACGAGACTGCTTCAGAGAAGCCTCTCATGCGCCAGTTTATGCTGGAGAGCGTGAAATACTGGATAGACGAATATCATATCGATGGTTTCCGTTTCGACCTGATGGGTGTTCATGACATCGAAACCATGCAGGCTATCCGTGAGATGGTAAACCGCATCGATCCCAGCATCTATATTTATGGTGAGGGATGGAGTGCAGGCAGCTGTGCTTATCCTACCGAGAAACTGGCGGTGAAGGCGAATACCCAGCAGCTCAAGGGCATCGGTGCTTTCAGCGATGATATGCGCGATGCGCTCCGTGGTCCTTTCTCTGATGACCATCAGGGAGCGCTCCTGGCTGGTCTTACAGGTCAGGAGGAGAGTCTGAAGTTCGGTATTGTGGGTGGCATCGCCCATCCGCAGGTGGATATGACAAAGGTGAACTATGACAAGAAGCCTTGGACCAACAATCCTACCGAGCAGATCAGTTATGTAAGCTGCCATGACGATATGTGTCTGGTAGACCGTCTGAAGGCAAGCATCGCATCTCTTACCGACAAGAATATCCCTGAAGCAATACGTACTGCCGAGTTGCTCCGCATCGACCAGCTTGCGCAGACCTGCGTCTTCACTTCACAGGGTGTTCCTTTCATCCTTGCCGGCGAAGAGATGCTCCGCGACAAGAAGGGAGTACACAATAGCTATAATTCTCCTGACAGCATCAACCAGTTTACCTGGACCAATCTGCAGAAGTATCCGCAGGCGTTTGCTTATTACAAGAGTCTGATCCAGCTCCGCAAGAATCATCCGGCATTCCGTCTTTCAACAGGCGATAAGGTACGTCAGCATCTGGAGTTCCTGCCTGCTCAGGAAACTTGTCTCGTAGGTTTCCAGCTCAAGAATCTGGAGGGTATTGATGCGTGGAAGAACATCATCGTGATCTATAACTTCAATAAGGAGGCAAAGAAGATGCAGATTCCTGAGGGTAATTATACCGTGGCTTGCTGCAACGGTGTGATTAACGAGGAAGGCTTAGGCTTTGTTTCGGGAAAGGAAGTTGAGGTTGCCCCTCAGTCAGCCCTGATACTTTATCAGAAATAGTTTATATATATAATAAGGTGTAATATGAAAAAGATAATAGCTTCTTTATTGCTTATGAGTAGTGCAATAAGTATGAATGCAGCGGTTAACGTGAACCGCATTGAACCTACCGACTGGTATGTGGGCATGAAAGATGCTTCACTCCAGCTGATGGTGTATGGCAAGGATATCAAGAATGCCGATGTAACGGTAGACTATCCGGGTGTAAAGGTAGACAGCATCGCCCGCCTTGATTCTCCTAATTATCTCCTGGTTTATCTTAACCTCGATGGAGCAAAGGCTGGTGAGATGACCCTCAACTTCAAGCAGGGCAAACAGTCGAAGAAGGTAAAGTATGTGTTGAAGAACCGTGAGATGGCGGGCGATAAGCGCATCGGTTTCTCTAATGAGGATGTGCTCTATATGCTGATGCCAGACCGTTTCGCCAATGGCAATCTGAAGAATGATGCCTTTAAGACGATGCGTGATAAGACCTGCAACCGTGCAGAGCCTAGTCTGCGCCATGGTGGCGACCTGGAGGGAATCCGCCAGCACTTGGATTATTTTAACCAGTTGGGTGTAACCGCCCTGTGGTTTACCCCGGTTTTGGAGAACGACAGTCCAAGTAACGGCAAGAACAGCAGTTATCATGGTTATGCTACCACCAATTATTATCGTGTAGACCCACGTTTCGGAACCAATGCCGATTATAAGCAGCTGATAGATGAGGCTCACAAGAAAGGTTTGAAGATAGTGATGGATATGATTTTCAACCATTGCGGCTTCGAACATCCTTGGGTTGCCGATATGCCATCTAAAGACTGGTTTAATAAACCAGAATGGCTGGCTCCTGAAAATCAGACTGCCGAGCATCAGAAGAACATCGGTACAGTGGATGGCGCTGCCAAGGTGAACGATAAGTATCTGCAGACCAGTTATAAGCTGACTCCGGTACTTGACCCATACGCCAGCAAGGTTGATCTCACTGAAACCGTAGATGGCTGGTTTGTTCCAACCATGCCTGACCTCAACCAGCGTAACCCACACGTTATCAAGTATCTGATTCAGAACAGCGAGTGGTGGATAGAGAGTGCAGGTATCGACGGCATCCGTATGGATACCTATCCTTATGCCGACCGCGATGCAATGGCACACTGGATGAAGGTGCTGGGCGAGGAGTATCCTCACTTCAATACCGTAGGCGAGACTTGGGTAACTGAACCTGCCTATACTGCAGCCTGGCAGAAGGACAGCAAACTTTCTGAGAAGAACAGCTATCTGCCAACCGTTATGGATTTCGCTTTCTTCGACCGCATCAACAGTGCAAAGAAAGAAGAGACCGATGACTGGTGGAACGGCATGAATCGTCTCTACAACGTGTTCTGCTACGACTATCTCTATCCTAATCCAAAGAGCGTAATGGCATTCATCGAGAATCATGATACCGACCGTTTCCTGGGTGAAGGCAAGGATACCCTGGCTTTGAAGCAGGCGCTGTCATTGCTTCTTACTATCAACCGCACTCCTCAGCTCTATTATGGTACAGAGGTGCTGATGAACGGTATCAAGAGTGTGACCGATGGCAATGTACGCAAGGACTTCCCTGGCGGTTGGGCTGGTGACAAGCACAATGCCTTTACGGCAGAGGGCAGAACTCAGGCAGAGAACCAGATGTTCAACTGGCTCAGCAACCTGTTGCACTGGCGTCAGGGCAATGAAGTGATTACCAAGGGCAAGCAGACCCAGTTCTGTCCTCAGAAGGGTGTTTACGTAATTGCCCGCCAGTATAAGGGGAAGAATGTGATGACGGTTATCAACGGCAAGAACGAGGCAAACGAACTGAATGTTTCCCGTTATGCAGAGATTATCGGTTCTCATGACAAGGCTACGGATGTTACAAACGGTCGCACCGTTCTTATCAACAAGAACGTGAAGCTCCGTCCTCGTCAGAGCATGATTCTTGAATTCTAGAAAAAAACTCAAGAAAGTGCCTAACGGTGTTATTTTACACTGATAGGCACTTTTTTTCTTGTATTTATTCTTTTGTTTCGATTATTCTTCGTATTTTTGCAAGCATAACCTATATAGATAAATGATTAGATACATTTTTTCCATCATAGCAGCATTCTTCATAACCTTGAGCAGTTGGGCGCAAGGTGGACTGCCTAGTCGCTATAATGTAAGCTATCTCAATATGGCTGCAGGTATGCCGAATAATTTTGCTGATGATATCTTTCAGGACTCTTACGGCTTCGTATGGATCAGTACGCATGGTGGTGGTCTGGTACGCTACGATGGTTTCAATTTCATGAACTTCGGTTTGGGGGCTGTAGGAATCAGTCTGCGAAGCAACAGTTGCCGTAATGTCTGCGAAGATCCGTTCAAGCGTCTTTGGATAGCTTTCGAAGAAGGTCCGCAGGTGCTCGACCTCAAAACGATGCAGCCTGTTGTTCCACTTTGTGAGAACAGCCAGGTAGAGGCACAACTCAACAAAGTATTCAAGAACCTTTGCACCCGAATATATTGTGATGCAAAGGGCAATATATGGATGCTTTCTTTCAACCAGCTTACCCGTTTCGGTTTTAACGAAAAGGGCGAGGTGAACAGCGTCTTGTCCACATCCTATCCTTATAATGCTCCCGACCTCGGAATCTGTGATGTCTATCGCAGAGGAACGGTTGTATTATGCAACAATGGAGTGGTGAGCGAGTTTTCTGTGAAGAACAATCAGCTCGTAGCAAAGAATATCTCATCCCTGTTTCCTCCGCTCGAAGGTAGGTATGGGGGGGCGCTTATTTATTATCATGGCAAGATATGGATGGGTACGAATCGCGGATTGTTTAATAGTGGCAAGCAGGAATTCCATTGCTCTGCTACCGACCATTCGCTCCAGCACGAAGTAGTGACGAGCCTTGCTGTTTCTCCAGATGACAAACTTTTGGTAGGAACGCTCTGTGGCGTAGATATCTTCAATGATAAGACCGGAGAGATAGAACATTGGAACACTGCTACGGCTGTGAATCCGCTGAGCAGCAACTTTATCAACAGTCTTTTCTCAAAGAACGGACAGATATGGGTAGGCTCTGAGACGGGTGGTGTTACCAAGCTGGCTCCACGTCAGCTGAATTTGGAATTCTACCGTCACGACCCCGCCAACCTGGGCAGTATCTCTCCTAATGCTGTCAATGCCATGTATGCGGCAGCCGACGGAACCCTGTGGGTAGGAACAGTAGAGGGAGGTCTCAATGCCTTGACTCCAGGCAGCATGAACTTTGTTCATTATACGGTGGCAAATTCCGGTTTGCCGCATAATACCGTCTCGGTTCTTGCAGCCGATAACCGCAATCAGCTCTGGATCGGTACCTGGGGAAGGGGCTTTGCTGTGATGAATCTCAGTCAGCCGGGCAAGATTATTCCTCTGGTGATAGATGCAAAGCATCAGCATTTACTTAACTTTGCCGGTGCTTTGGCTTACGATCCTATCAATGATGGTATGTGGCTCGGAACCAATGATGGTCTCTTCTTCTATGATATGAAGCGCCGTCAACTCATCGAACCTTTCAAGGGATGCCTGAATGTGCGCGGCTGCATCGGTTCTCTGATAACCCGAAAGGGCAAACTCCTGATGGGGTGCGTTCAGGGAATGGTAGAGGTCGATCTCAAGTCGCGTGCTCATGGCAAGGGCGATTTCGCTGTGACGTATCATCAGTATAAACTCGACAATCCGAAGAGCGGAGTCTTCGATAAGATATTGTCTTTCTGTCAGGCTAAGGATGGAAAGATATGGATGGGCAGTAACGGCTACGGTCTGTATTGCTATACCAGCGATAAAAACGGAAAGACTCAAGTGAAGTCGTATACCACCAATAACGGACTTGCCAACAATATCGTGAAGGGTATTGTAGAGGATAACCAGGGTATGTTGTGGATATCTACCGATAACGGACTCTCTATCTTCAATCCGAAGACCGAGGCATTCTGTAGTTTCTCCCGTGAAGACGGTCTGATCAGTTCGCAGTTCTATTTCAATGGAGCCATCCGCAATGCCAAGGGCGAAATATTCTTGGGCACCGATGCGGGTATGATGGCTGTAAAGGGCATAAACCGTTCTGTGCATCAGACGGGTAAGTTGTGCTTTACCGAACTTCTGGTAGATAACCAGCCTGTCTTTGCCGGCAGTGATTATTTGGAAGAAGACATTTCTATTGCCAGAAAGTTGCGTATCCATGAGAGTGATAAGTCGTTCACCCTCTTTTTCTCAGCGCTCAATTATGGCTGCGAGACACAGGGCGTGTACCTTTATCGCATGAAGGGATACGAGAATGAGTGGGTTCAACTCAAGGCTGGTCAGCATAGTGTGCGTTATTCCACTCTGCCAGCTGGAGACTATAAGTTTGAGGTGAAATATATCCCATCTATCAATTCCGACAAGGAGCAGGTGATCTCTGTAGAAGTTCAGATTACTCCTTATTTCTGGAAGAGCTGGTGGTTTGTTACCCTTATTATAATAGGTATCATCGCCTTGCTCCAATATGCTTATGTGCGCCGTCTCAACAAGATGCGCGAAGAGGAAGTTGAGGCTTTGTACCGTCCTATCGAGGCTGCGATGAAGGAAAGTGATGAACCTGAAAAGCTGCAGAGTCGCATCCAGATGATTCTGCAGAACCAGAAGCGTTATCAGGACAGTCAGATAAAGAGCATTGAGGCTGACAGGAAGATGGTAGAGGAGACTATGCGTCCATTCATGGAAGAAGTGATGGATGTGATGGAGAAGAATTACGATAATTCGGAGTTTGGTGTACAGGAACTGGCAGATGCCTTGGGTATATCCCGCAGTGTACTGAGCAAGAATCTCTCCAAGGAGACAGGCTTGCCAACAGCCCAGTTTATCCGCAACTACCGTCTCGACATCTCGCGCAAGATGATGGCTGATAAAACTTCCAACCGAAATATCACGGAGATAGCCTACCGTGTAGGCTTCAACGATCCGAAGTATTTCACCCGTTGCTTCACCAGGCAGTTTGGCATCTCGCCGACTGCATATAAGGATCAGTTGGATTCTCAGGGTTCAGATATGGCATAGTTCTCCTTGGATTCTTCGGAGAAATAATGTTCCTGGATGTGATAATTTGTTAAGCAAATAAAATAAAACCGAGGGGCTACTTGATATAAGTCAAGTAACCCCTTGTTTTGTATGTGTGGGTACACAACTGGTGGATAAGCACGTAATATCCTTAAAAATCCACTGTTTATGCGTTTTGTCCACCTATAAAATCCATTTGTCCACCCTATATAATCCGATTAATTGTACTTTTGCCACTGAAAAAGGATTTAAGAATTTTAAATAACCTATTTGAATAGTAAACAAACAACCTAAAGGCGTTAAGTTATGAAGTTAAGAAAAACTTTACTTTCGTTTGCTTGTGCTATCATGGTGGCATTAAGTTTCACTGCTTGTGGTGATGACTGGGGCCGACAGGATGATCCTGCTGGCAGACAGATTTACCCATCTAAGACAACAGTGGCAACTTATGACTTTGAGTATTCAGAAGAGAAACCTGAGTATTCAGACATGATAAGTCACGATGAGTCATGTGAGGTGACCAATGATGAGAACCTCGCAAGTAATGTATTGCACATCAATGGTAAGGGTGGTGCCAAGATTGCCAATCCTTTCAATGGTGTGAAGTTGCAAAATGGTGCTGCCATCACTTTCGCTGTAAAGATTGATGCAGCCGTAGCTGAGGACGGAACAGTCGCTGATGTTGACTTGACACGACCTCTAATCTCATTTGGTTCAGATGAGAAGGATCTAGCTGGTAATGATATCAGTGCTCACTTCTATATCACTGCCAATGGTCAGGTGGTTTACAACAAGCCTACCCAGTTGCAGAGTTTGAACCTGAATGAGAATGATCCTGCTTCTGTGAAGACAGGTATTCTCTCTCCTAATGAGTGGCATTTCGTAGCCCTTCAGCTTTCTACTGAAGGTTACCAGCTCTACATTGATGGTAAGAAGAGCCTTTCCGGTTATCAGACATCATCAAGTGCTACCTCTTTCAAGTACAAGACCTTGGTTGATTCCATCAACTCTTTACCTTATATATATATAGGTGGAGACAGCAAGTTGACATCCGAAGAGACCAACACCGTATCTATTGACAATGTTACCCTGATCCGTAACATGATGGAAGAGAAGGATTGGAACAAGACCATTGGTGGTAATGGAGGTAGCGGTTTCATTTGGAAAGAACAAGAATCTATCGGTAATGAAGATTTTAGTTCCGGATTCTTTGATCCTAAAACTCCAAATATTCAAATGAAAGGTAATGGTACTGTTCATTACCGTTTTACTTGCAATAATAATGCTGCAAAAAATTATGAAACATGGGTTCTTGCCATAACAAATGGTGTAGCTTTTGGCGATAATGGATATATTGAATATGAGATATGTCGTGGTGATGCTTGGAGTTGGGGTTCACTCCTCGATGGCGAGGCTCAAGGCGTTTCTGCAAGTTATAATTGGGATTCATGGATTGCTGATATGAAGGGAGCAACAGTAGACCTTTATGTTACTCGTACTGGTAAAATGTTCCATGTTGAACAATATGTGACAACTGCAAGTGGTTCTAAACTACCAGTTTGTACATTTGATACTCAAAAGGAAGCTCCTACAGAAGAATGGGGTACTTTTGTAACTCTAGAAAAGTCATTCTTGACATTTGAAAAGGCCGAGACTTATACATCTGTTAATTATAAAGATGGTGCATATACAATCGGTTCTGATGATAATTCTTCAGCATTCTTTGATAAGAAATCTGAAATGTATGACCTTTCTGCAGAGCGTTCACGTTTGACAATTCAATTTGTCAATACAACTGCAGGTGGAGCGAATTGGGAAAATTATGTAGTTGCATTCACAAACACTCCTTTTGGTGAGGCTGGATATTTAGAGTATGCAGTTTGTAGAGCAGATGCTTGGACATGGGGAGCTAATATACCAACGAAAGGAGATAATGTAACAGCTACCTACAATTGGGATACTTGGAAGACAGATATTAATGGTGCTACTGTTACTCTTGATTTCAAACGTGTTGGTGATAGAGTTGATATGACAGCTGATGTTGTGACAGCTCAGGGAGAGTCTTTGCCTCAGATGTCTTTCTTTGTTGATGGACTTGAGGGTAAACCGCTTTATGTCTTCTTGACAAATGAAAAGTCTTATCAAGTTATCAAGCAGGTTAGAACATATCCATGGTTCAATACTAACTTTGCAGAATAATAACATAAATAGAATAAACAATGAACAATAACATATTGCATAAGTTATTCTTGACCCTGACACTGGTGCTCCTTACTTTAGGAGCATCAGCACAGGTTACCGTATCTGGTAATGTGTCAGATGAATCGGGTGAGCCTATCATCGGTGCTACTGTTATGGAAGCATTGACAACCAATGGTGTTGTTACTGATTTCGATGGTAACTTCAAGATTCAGGTGAAGAACGAGAACGCTACTTTGAAAATCTCTTATATCGGTATGGTTGCTCAGAACATCCGTGTAGGCAATCAGCGTAATATCAAGGTGGTTCTCAAGGACGAAAGTCAGAAAATCAATGAGGTCGTAGTCGTTGGTTATGGTCATCAGAAGAAAGAGAGTGTCGTAGGTGCTATCTCTCAGGTTAGTTCAGACGACCTCTTGAATACCCCTACAGCCAACGTTACACAGGCTATTGCCGGTAAGATTCCTGGTGTCGTAACAACCCAGGTATCTGGTGCTCCTGGTGCCGATGATGCTACCATCAACATCCGTGGTCGTGCAACCTTCGCTGGCGACGGTGCTCCTTTGGTCATGGTAGATGGTGTAGAGCGTGCTTTCTCTCAGGTGGCTCCTGATGATATCGAGAGCATCTCTGTATTGAAGGATGCTTCTGCTACAGCCGTTTATGGTGTGCGTGGTGCGAATGGTGTCATCCTCGTTACTACCAAGCGTGGTAAGGATATGAAGCCAGAGGTTAGCTTGACAAGCAACTTCATGTGGGGTACTCCAACCCGTAAGCCTCACTATCTGAACTCTTATGACTCTGTAACTCTCCTCGAGGAGGCTCTGAAGAATGATGGTCTTCCATCACAGTACTCTGCTTCTGATATCGAGATGTACCGCAAGAGCTGCGCCGGTGAGTTGATTGGTGCTGATGCGCTTCTCTATCCTAATGTAGACTGGTATGATGAGGTGCTCAACAACTGGGCTCCTTCTCAGCGCTATAATGTAAGTGTACGTGGTGGTACGAAGCGCATGCGCTACTATGTCTCTGGTGAAATCTACAACCAGGGTTCTCTGATCAAGAACCTCAGCCAGGATACCTACGGTAACTCTTCAAGCCCAGGCTACAACCGTTACGCTTTCCGTGCCAACATGGACTTCTTCCTCTCTAAGGATTTGACATTCAGCGTAAACTTCGGTACACGTTTCGAGAACCGTCATGGTTCTAACACCAACGAGAGTTCTACCAACTATGATATCTTCGCACGTATCAACCATACTCCAGGTTGGATCTTCCCAGTATCTTATGAGGTAGAGAATGGTGAAACAACCAAGACTCTCTATGGTGGTACAGCCGTATATCAGGACAACGTAGTGGCTGCCCTTGCCAAGGGTGGATACTATCGCGGAACCAATACCATCAATGAGACCAATTTCATTGCTGATTACAAGATGGACTGGTTGACTCCTGGTCTTTCTGCCCGCGGTATGGTTTCATTCGACTATGACTCTTATTATAAGAAGACATTCGGTGCAGCTTTTGCAACCTATGAATTGAACGACCGCAACAACTTTACAAGTGCAGATGCTTATACCAAATATAATGTAGATGGCGACCTGGCTTACTCTAAGGGTTCTTCTACAACTTACAAACTCTATATGGAGGGTCAGATCAACTACGCCCGCAAGTTTGGTAAGCACGATGTTACCGGTATGGTACTTTACAACCAGAACGACTACCGTTACAACTCAGACCTGGCTAAGCGCTATCAGGGTCTCGTAGGTCGTGTAACTTACGGCTATGATGACAAGTATCTCGCTGAGGTTAACGTTGGTTACAATGGTTCAGAGAACTTCCTCAAGGGCAAGCGCTTCGGTTTCTTCCCAGCCTTCTCACTCGGTTGGCGTGTAACTCAGGAAGAGTTTATGAAGCCAACAGAAAACTGGTTGAACAACTTGAAGATCCGTGCATCTTACGGTGAGGTTGGTAACGACGTTTATACAGTAGGTGGTGTGGCTCAGCGCTTCCTCTATGAGGAAAAGTGGAACCAGATTACAAACGATTACTACTTCGGTAATACTGGTACAACCGGTATCTTCGAGAGCCAGTATCCTAACTATGGTGTAACCTGGGAGCGTGCCAAGAAGTTCAACGTAGGTTTGGAGTTCGGCTTGTTCAATGGTATGCTGACTGGTAACTTCGACTACTTCGTTGAGAACCGTAACGATATCCTGACAGAATATTTGAGCCGTCCACAGTGGGTAGGTGTAACGATGGCTGCCGGAAACCTCGGTAAAACTCAGAACAAGGGTTACGAGTTGGAACTCCATCACTTCAACCACATCGGCAAGGACTTCACCTATAATGTAGGTGTTACCTTCTCTCATGCAGCCAACAAAATCAAGAATATGGATGAGCCTGCTTACAAGACCGCTTACCGCAAGCGCGAAGGTCACCCAATCAACCAGTACTTCGGTCTGGTATGCGAGGGTTTCGTAACACAGGCAGACTTGGATAATCCTAACTTCCCAGTATCAACCTACGGCAACGTAAAGGTTGGTGACCTGAAGTACAAGGATATGAATAAAGATGGCTTCATCGACGACCGTGATGAGACATTCATCGGCTATAGCGATATTCCAGAGAACACATACGCTCTGACCCTCGGTGCCAACTATAAGGGCATCGGTTTCGAAGTAATGTTCCAGGGTGTAGACCATGTATCCCGTTACTACGATAGCGATGCAATGTTCGCCTTCCAGAACAATGGTAAGGTAAAGGATATCCACCTGAACCGCTGGAATCCTGCAAAGAGCGAGGCCGAGAACCTTGCAACAGCAGAGTATCCATTGCTCCATTACGGAAGCAACGGTGACCACAACCAGCGCCAGAACTCATTCTTCCTGAAGAACGGTTCATTCGTCCGTCTGAAGAACATCGAGTTGAGCTATACATTCCCTAAGGAGTTGATTAAGCATGTCGGTATGAGCAATGTTCGCTTCTACATCAATGCCAACAACCTCTTTACATGGGATCATCTCGACGACTTGGTTGACCCAGAGAGCAACGGTTCAAACCGTTACCCACTCTTGAAGACCGTCAACGTAGGTTTCAATGTCGTATTCTAATTCAAGAACATTCAAAAAGAATCGAAAATGAAGAAATATAGTATATTTGCTTTGGCGCTCGTTATGGGAGCAATGACGCTCACCTCTTGCGAAGACGCCTTCGGCAATTTCCTCGACAAGCAGCCAAGCAATGAGTTGACAAAAGCTGAGGTGTTGGGTAACTTCACTCTGTTGGAACAGAACCACAACGATACTTACAACTTCCTGCTTCACGGTGCCAACCGCGTGAACAACTCATGGATGGATGCTGCTACCGATCTGGCTGAGTCAAGTATCGGTACATCAGGTACACGTACCACATTCAATATCGGTAACTATTATGGTGGTGGCGGTGCAGCAGAGCTGACTTCTCCTTGGGAGAGTCGCTATCGTGGTATCCGCAAGTGCAATATCACCATCAACACATTGGAGCAGGATACAGAGAACAAGCTTCGCCCTGCAGATCTTGACGTAGAACTTTACAATTCACGTAAGGCAAACTATATCGCAGAGGCACGTTTCCTCCGTGCCTATTTCTACTGGGAACTGTTCCTCCGTTACGGTCCGGTGCCATTGGTTACAACCGAGCTCGACCCTAACGGTGACCTGATGACAGGTTATACAGAGCGCCCTGACCTCAAGACCTTCATGGATTATCTCTTCAAGGAGGTAAAGGAATGCGAGAGCAGTCTGAAGACTTACGCAGAGACCAGCGATGCTACCTATGCAGGCGAGGTGAACCAGCCTACAGCACGTGCCCTCTATGTTCGCATGATGCTCTACATGGCAAGTCCACGTTACTCAGCACAGAGCGGTGTTACCTGGCAGCAGGCAGCAGACGCAGCTGCGGGCTTCATCGCAGACTATGGTGAAAATTATAGATTGGAAGACCGTACCAACGGTGGTGTAGCAGCCTACAACAATGCCTGGTTGCTCAACACTTATACCGACAAGAACCCTGAGGTTATCTTCTTCCGCAACGATGTAGCCATCGGTTGGAGCGGTATTTCTACTGATACTCCAGTAGGTGAAGGTGGACAGGGTGGTCTTTGCCCAAGCCAGAACCTCGTAGATATGTATGATATGGAAGATGGTTCAGCTCCTTTCAAGCAGTATGATGCAACAGGTGCTCCGGTTTATGTAAACGGCAAGCCTACCATCAACGAAGAGAGCGGTTATACAGAGCAGAAGATGTGGAAGAACCGTGATCCACGCCTCGCAGCTACCGTTCTTTACAATGGTTGTGAATGGGGTCAGGCTACCAGCACCAAGACCAATGTCATTGATGTGGTTTATGGTCATCGCGATAATCCTATCGGCAACCAGAATGCTACTCCAACAGGTTACTATGTACGCAAGTATATTCCTGAGACCATCCTGAGCAGCAACCACAGCGGTACAGCCAAGCGCCTCTGGAAGATCTTTACCTATAGCGAACTGCTTCTGAACTATGCTGAGGCATTGAACGAGGCTGACTATGCAGGCAACAAGACACAGGTTTGCAACCTGCTCGACCAGATTCGTCATCGTGGCGGTATCATCGGTAATGTAGCCGACCGTGCAGACTTGAATTCTCAGTCAGCTATGCGCAACTTCATCCACAAGGAGCGTACCATCGAACTTGCTTTCGAGGAGCACCGCTGGTGGGATGTACGTCGCTGGAACGTAGCAGGCGATGCGCTCGGCCGTGATATCTATGGTGTAGATGTGGCAGCAGATGGCACTATTACCCGTAAGGTAGCCCAGCAGCGCAAGTGGCAAGACAAGTTCTACCTCTATCCAATCCCAGAGGCTGAGGTTTGGAAGATTGGTCAGGACTTCCAGAACGATGGTTGGAAAGAATAACTCTTTTAATGATAGAATCGTATGAATAATATTCAGAATATATATAATAAGGTATCTTCATCAAGCAAAGTCTTGATGCTGAGTGCACTTCTCTGTGCTTCAAGCTCTGTCTTGGCACAGGAGCAGGTGCTCAAAGGCCGAATCGTCAACAGCCAGGGTGAACCAATCCCTGGAGCTGTTGTCAACGTGGCAGAGGAAAGCCGCATTGCCCTGACCGACAAGGAAGGTTACTTTACATTGAAGAAGGTAACTCCTAGCGATGAAATCTGCGTTAGTAGCGTAGGTTACAAGAATGCGCAGGAGAAGGTAACCACTTTTGACGGCACATACGTCATCAAGATGGAAGATGATGCTGACGAGTATGAGCATCTCGCTCCTGTTCCTTTCAGCGAGCAGAAAAAGAAAATCTTGACAGATTCCCGTTCGGTTGTTTCAGGCGAGGAATTGCAGAAGCATCCTGTTACTATTCTTCAGAATGCCTTCACCTCAACACTGAATGGTGTGGAGACTTACGAATGGTCTTCTGAGCCAGGATGGTCGGAGAGCTTCCTCTTTATCCGTGGTATCCGTACCACCAACCAGAGTGCCCGTTCTCCACTGATCATCGTGGATAACGTAGAGCGTGACCTCTCCTTCCTCGATGCTTATCCTATCGAGAGCATCACCGTATTGAAGGATGCTGCCGCTTCTTCTATCTATGGTATGCGTGGTGCCAATGGTGTGATTATGGTTACTACCAAGCGCGGTAATGCCGGTAAGACTAAGATTGATTTCACTCAGGAAGTCGGTTTCCAGACCCTCGCCAACAAGATGGAGGTTCAGAACTCTTACAACATGGCGATGACCCGTAACCAGGTACGCTATCTGAGCGGTATGGATCCGATGTACACCCAGGAGCAGCTCGACAACTACAAGTATGTATGCGATGGTGGAAAGTTTGCTGACGATGATATCCGCAAGTACCAGTACTTCAATACATCTTGGGCAGACCAGTTGTATCGTGAAGCTGCACCGCAGTATCGCACCAACCTGCAGATTAGTGGCGGTAACCAGCGTGCCCGCTACTATGTAAGCTTCTCTTACCTGCGCCAGGAGGGTATGTGGAATACCGAGGGTACAGAAATGAATGATGGTTACAGCACACAGCACGTACTGAACCGCTGGAATCTCCGTTCTAACATTGATATCGATGTATCCAAGTATCTGAACGTATCTCTCGACTTGGGTGGACGTATAGATAACATCTCTCAGCCTACTGAGCCTGTGTTCAACCTCGTTACCTTCGGTGTAATCGAGGCAAACCCTATGGCTCCTACCCATAACCCTGACGGAAGTATCTATTCTTCATCTACAGCCAACAACCCGGTACGTTACCTGGGTGGTTCCGGTTTGGAGAAGAACCGTCGCCGTAACTTGTATTCTACCTTGAATGCCAAGTACGATTTGAGTCCTGTATTGAAGGGCTTAGGCTTGTTCGGTACTGTCAGCTTCGATGCATACGAGACTTTCGAGTCAACACAGACTGCTCAGATGGATTCATGGAACTACGACTACGATAACCTGGCGGTTACCGATGTCAGCCAGTTCAAGTATACCAAATATACAACCAAGGCAGCTTTGAGCAACCCATCAGCTAATCAGCGTGGTTACTACTACAACCTGAATCTGTTTGGTGGTGTAAGTTATAAGAACAGTTTCGGTAAGCACAATGTAGATGCCCGTGCCTTTGCCCGTTACTACCGTAATGAGGAAGCTGGTTCAGATTACTCTACCCAGCAGAGTGCATCTTCAAACCGATATCTGGCATACAACTTCCAGGGAACATACGACTATGCCAACAAGTATATCGCCTCAGTCAACCTCTCTCGTATGGGATGTGACAACTTCTCACCAGACGACCGTTGGGGAACCTTCTGGGGGGCATCAGCAGGATGGGTACTCTCTGAGGAATCCTGGATGAAGAAACTTGGCTTTGTCAATCTTCTCAAGCTCCGTGCTTCTTATGGTGAGGCTGGTCAGTCTTCTACTGGTGCAGGCCGTTACCCATATCAGAGTATCTATGGTTCAGCTACCGGTTACGGTTTCGGTTATAACGGAACTTTTGTGAATGGCTATGCTGAGAGCAAGACCGGTAATGCCAACAGTAAGTGGGAAATCTCCAAGATGGTAAACCTCGGTATTGACTGGAACCTCTGGAACAGCAAACTCTATGGTAGCTTCGATGTCTTCAAGGAGTGGCGTTCTAATATCCTGGTATCCCGTTCAACCGTGCCAGAAACCATACTTGGTGTGCCTGTAGCACAGGATTCATATGGTAAGGTTGAAAGCCGCGGTTACGAACTCGTTCTCGGACATCGTGGCAATATCGGCAAGGACTTCAAGTACTTCATCGAGGGGCAGCTTACCTTCAACACCAACAAGGTTACCGATATCGATGAAACTGCACCAGATGTAGAATGGCAGCGCAAGGCAGGTCATAGAATCTATGACAACACTTCGGTAGCCGAACTCTATGAGCAGGCTCAGACAGGTACCAACCGTGTGGGTGGATGGAACATCTATAAGTTCGACCAGTGGGCTTCAGATCCAAACCTGATTGCAACCTCTCAGCAGGATGCCATCGACCATCCGGAAAAGTATCCATACAATAGTTTCTCTAATGGAGCACAGCAGTTGGGTACAGCGGTGTTCAAGGATATCAATGGTGACCGCGTGATCGACTCAAAGGATATGGTACCAGATTCATACACCATCATTCCTGAGATGATTCCTACCTTCAACTTCGGTTTCGAGTATAAGGGCTTCGATGCCCGCATGATTGTGAATGCTTATCTCCGTCGCTCTGTATTCCTTTCACCAGCTATCAGCTACAGTGGTTGGAGTAACATGGGTACCCACGAGGTAACAAAGGCTTGGGGTTACTATACTGACGACCCTTCTGATCCTCGCAACGTGAATGCTACTTATCCACGTCCTGTTTGGGGTGGATTCGATGCAGTTGATTCAGAACGTGCTACAGGTTCTTATCAGAACAATATTTGGGTACGCAACGGTAACTTCTGGTCTATACGAAATATCGAGGTGGGATACTCTCTGCCATCTAAGTTGATTTCTAAGTTGTGGATGACTAAGTGCCGCGTTTACTTCAGCGCTTACAATATTGCCACCTTCAGCAGTCTGCCAGATGATGTTGACCCAGAGAAGCCATTGAGCTACTGCTGGTGGTATCCAAAGACAAAGTCATTTACATTTGGTATTAACATTGGTTTCTAATCAGTTTTATCAAAAAGAATTATGAAAAAGCTTTTATTAGTAAATATATCGTTGGCGATGCTGACTGTAGGAGGTATGACCTCCTGCAGCGACATCCTCGATAAGGAAGTCGACTTGACTTATACCGATGAGAACATCTACAGCAACTACGACCGTACCCGTGGTGTCTTGGCAAATGCCTATAGCTATTTGCCTGATGCCTTTGCGGGATATACCGATGGTCAGTTCCGTGCTGCTTCTCGTGACTGTATGACCGATAATGCCCTCTCTAAATGGAATGTGCATTACTATCACAGTGTGTTGAACGATTCATATGATGCCAAGAACCACTGGTTTGCTGAGAATTATTGGAGCAACGATCTGAAGGGTATCCGTGTCTGCAACGACTTTATTTCAAAGGCACGTGAGAGCGTCATCGGAAATGCTGAGAAAAGCGGTGACGACAATAAACTCTGCGACCGTTACAAGGCAGAGGCGCGTTTCATTCGTGCCATCCTTCATTTCGATATGATTGGCTATTTCGGTGCAGTGCCTATCGAGAATCATGTGTTGGATAATGCAGAGGCTGCTTCTATCACCCGTACTCCAGCTCCTGAAGCATTGAAATGGGTAGCTGATGAATGCGATGCCATCATCCAAAGCGGTGCGCTCCCATTCCGTTACAGCAATGAAAATGAGAACTGGGGACGTATCAATGGTGCTGCTGTCTATGCCTTGAAGTCAAGAGCATTGCTCTATCGTGCTTCTGCTCTCAACAATCCTACAAATGATGTTACCTGGTGGCAGGAAGCTGCTGATGCAGCCCTTGCTTTCATCAATGCCAATAAGAGTTCTGCCAATCCTTACCGTCTCTACACAACAGACGATAACAACCCTAACAAGAACTACTACGAGTGCTTCACTAGTACTCCTCACTTGAATTCTGAGTATATCCTCAGCCGCAGTGAGTGGAATACACGTGAGATTGAGATGTTCAACACTCCTTGTGGTTTCTCTGGTAATGTGAACTCTAGCGGTCGTGTAAACCCTACACAGAATCTGGTTGATTCTTACGAGACCATCAATGGTCTTCCTATCGACCAGGATCCTTCTTACAATGACCAGGATCCTTACAAGAACCGTGACCCACGTTTGGAGCAGACCATCTTCCATCAGGGAAGCATCTGGGGAGACAAGAGCCAGGATGAGGAGCGTGCCATTGATGTTTCTGTTGGCGGTAAGGACTACGAGACTATTCATGGTGGTACCTCAACCGGTTACTACTCTAAGAAGTTCGTTCACAATATGAGTTTCAAGAACCCTACCACTTATATCACAGCATGCCCTATCTTCCGCTATGCTGAGATTCTGCTCAATGCTGCAGAGGCATTGAACGAGGCAAAGGGTCCTGAAGCTGCCTACGACTATGTAAACCAGGTTCGTGCCCGTGTGGGTATGCCTGCTTACAAGGGTATGACCCAGGAGCAGCTTCGTGAGCGTATCCGCAACGAGCGTCGCATCGAGCTGGCTTTCGAGGATCACCGTTTCTTCGACGAACGCCGCTGGAAGTTGTTTGAAGGCAAGAGTGCTGCTACAGAGAAGAGTGAGCCACGCTACAAGCAGGTTTACAACATCTATAGCGTTGTTGTAACTCCAGACAAGAGTCAGGTATATACTTATCGCAACGATAATACCCATCCTACTCGTGCGTTCTCTTGTCCTAAGAATTATTACTTCCCAGTGCCTGATGACACTTACAAGAAGAATCCTAACTTAGGACAGAATGCAGGTTGGGAACTCTCTGATGCTCCTAAGAAGGACGACACCACTGAGGGTGGCGAGACTACTGAGGGTGAAACAACCGGCAAGTAATCTTTGTCAATATACATTATTATATTTTAGGTGAGGTCTATGGCGAAAACACCATAGACCTTCCTTGGTTTAAAAAAATCATATCTTAAACTTGAAATCGTATGAAGAAGTTATTACTTTCTATCATGAGTCTGATGGCGATGAACGGAGCTATGGCTCAGACGCCTGTCGGCGATAATGATCTGGCTAATGCATACGCTACCCAAACGATAACAGGGCGCATCGCAGTGCATGACCCTTCTATCGTGATGGATGTTACGGGCTCTACCACCAAGCCTAAATATTATATCTACGGTTCGCATCTGGGCAGAGCCAAGACTTATGCTTCGGGCAACTATCAGATATGGAAGACCTTCAAAACGGGTGAGGAAAATGCCGGAACCAGCAACAGTCTTTTTGCTGACGTGAATGGTAAATTAGTGAACTTCAAGGACGCTTATTCCACCCAATTGGTGAAGAAGGTGAAGAACAATAAGGGCGAGGAAGTAGATTTTCCTAACTTCGATGCCCATGCCTGGCAGGCTAAAGGCAATAATGTGAAAGGCATGCAGTGGGCACCAGACGTCATCTACAACAAGACCATGAAGAAATGGTGTATGTATATGAGTCTGAATGGCGACAACTGGTGCTCTACCATCGTGTGCTTTATATCCAACGACCTCGAGGGACCTTGGATTTATCAGGGACCAGTGGTATGCTCAGGCTTTTCGGGAAGATATGCCCACAATGGTTTCGCAGCCTCAGGTGACTGGAAGAATACCGACTTGGCGATTGCTACAGGATGCACATCCCTGCCTCAGCGATACAACACGGACGAATGGAGTCCTTATGGTCCCAACTGTATCGACCCATGCGTGTTCTATGATGACGATGACAATCTCTGGATGAGCTATGGCTCATGGTTTGCAGGCATCTTCATGATTAAACTTGACAAGGAGAATGGTCTTCGTGACTATACTTATACCTACCCATACCAGGTGAAGGGAGTAACAACTACAGCGGGAGCGGCAGATGCAAATGCTACCAGCGACCCCTATTTCGGCAAGAAGATAGCTGGTGGCTGGGGTGTTTCGGGCGAGGCTAGCTATATCCAGAAGGTGGGCAAGTATTATTATCTCTTTATGAGCTATGGTGGTTTGACGGCTGCCGGTGGCTATCAGATTCGTGTTTTCCGCTCTGAGAAACCTGACGGACCTTATAAGGACTGTCTTACTTCAACGGGCATTGATGCCATGTATGGCAAGTATATCCTCAACTTCGGTGGCGATGCCAAGCGCGACGAGGGTGTGAAACTCTTCGGCAACTACCAGTGGGAAACCATGCCTAATGCTGAACTGGCTCAGGGACATAATTCAGCCATCGTAGACCATAAGGGACGAGCACTCATCGTTTACCATACCCGCTTCTTGAACAGAAGTGAGGAGCATGAGGTTCGTGTACATCAGCTCTTCGTAAACCAGGATGGCTGGTTGGTTGCTGCTCCTTACGAGTTTAGCGGCGAGACTTATACCGATAATGATATTGCTACCCGACAGCTCTATGATGCAACAGTGGTAGCGGGCGATTATCAGATGATAGCTCATCCTTACCGTCAGAATACGGCAGCAATGGATTATGAGAAGCCTGTTACCATCCATCTCAATGCAGATGGTTCTATCTCAGGCGAGTATACCGGAAAATGGGAACTGGTGAGCGGTACAAGCTACATCAATCTTACCTTGAAGGGTGTTGCTACAGCCAATGCAGAGGTGAAGTTCAAGGGTGTGCTTACCGAGCAGACCATCGATTATACCAATATCAAAGCGCTCTGCTTTACAGCCCTCAGTTCTTCTGATGGTTTGGCTACATCAGGTGGTGCCAGCTTGCAGACTCGCGGTTTGAGTATCTGGGGAAGCAAGGCTGATGCCAAGGCGGCTATCAAATATACATTGGATAAGACCAGCGTTCCTTTCGCAGATGGCGCAACTTTGAATTCTATGCCAAAGCTTCCTACAGAGGGGCATCTCGGTGCTACCATTTCATGGAAGTCAAGCAATCCTTCTATTCTGACCGATGAGGGCGTAGTAAAAGGCAAGGGTAAGGTCACCATGACCATGACTGTCAGCAAGGACGGTTATGAATATACTAAGGATTATACCCTGAACATCGATGCTGAGGCTGAGGAAACGACTCCGGTTTACTATCCTGTTTCTGCACAGAAGAATACAACGAATGCCTATGCCACTAACCTGAGTCAGGATTATACTGTAAAGGCTGGTAATAAGGCACAGTTCAAGTTCTATAACTATACTGTAGGTACAGAGGCTTACAAGAGTTGGGTATTGGGTGTTTCTAACGTTGCTCATGGCGCTACTGGCTATAAGGAGTATGTGATGTTGCGTAATGATAACTGGGAGAATATTACCTGGGACAACACCGGATGTGTCAACGATTACAATTGGGATACATTTGCGAAGGATATGAATGGCTCATTGGTAGATATGACCGTGGAATATGCTGCTACAGGCGCATTCAAGATGACTGCTGTGATTACCACAACGGATAATAAGGTGTATCATTATTCATATACAAAGACTATTACAGATAAGCCGTCTGAGATTAACGTGTTCTTTACCGGTGAGAACTCTTACATCGACGGCTCAAGCCTTTCTACAGGCATCTCGAACCCTATCATCATTCAGAAGAAGAATGATGGCAAGTGGTTCAACCTCTCCGGTCAGCAGGTAGACAAGAGCTACAAGGGTGTAGTGATTGTAAACGGAAAGAAATTTGTGAACAAGTAATCCTCTTATATATAATAAGGTGTAATTATATGAAGATTTCTAAAATACTATTGGGAGCAGCAATGTTCATTGCTGCTCCTGTTGTAAAAGGTGGTTGCCAGATGATGGCACAGAATGCTCCGCAGGAACCGATAGTTGTAGATACTCCTTTTGTCCACGACCCCGTAATGGCGTATGAGAATGGCAAGTACTATCTCTACTGCACAGGTCATGGCATCACGCAGATGACCTCTACCGATCGCAAGCATTGGACTATCGTTCCTCAGGGCGTGCTCAAGAACAGCGAGATTCCGGCATGGACGCATGATAGTGTGCCAGGTTTTACCACGCATATCTGGGCTCCGGATGTTATCCGCTTCAAAAACAGGTGGTATCTGGCTTATTCCTGTTCCACCTTTGGCAAGAATACTTCTGCCATCGGCTTGCTGAGCAATACTTCCTTATCTGATAAGGATGGATGGAAGGATGAGGGCTGCCTCGTCGCCTCTAAGGGCGATAGAGACAACTGGAATGCCATCGATCCGAATTTCATTGTTGATGAGAAGGGAAACCCTTGGCTTACCTGGGGTTCTTTCTGGGATGGTATCCAGATGATCAAGTTGGATAAGAAGACGATGCATGTCAAGAAGGGCGCCAAGCCTCAGACTATCGCCCGTCGTCATGCCGTAGGCGATGCATCAGCAGAACCGAATCCTACTTCTAAGTTTGCCGGCACCAATGCCATCGAGGCTCCTTTCATCATGAAGCATGGTGGTTATTACTATCTCTTCGTGAGCTGGGATTACTGCTGCCGTGGCATCAAGAGCAACTATCGTGTTGCCGTGGGCAGAAGCAAGAAGGTTGCCGGTCCTTATTTGGATAAGGAGGGTAGGGACATGCGCAATGGCGGTGGTACGCTGATTCTGGAAGGCGATAAGAAAGAATATGAGGCGATGGGCCATTGCTCTGCCTACTCTTTCCCTGATGGCGATTTCTTCTTCTGTCATGGTTACAGCGTGCCAAAAAATGGCGCCAGCATCCTGGTTCAGAAGAAAGTCAACTGGACGGAAGATGGGTGGCTGACGCTGGAATAGCCTCGATTTTTAAAACACGGACAAATTGAATTTGTCCGGCTCTTTGTCCGGTGGCTTGTAAGTTCTTGAAAAAAAGAATCTTGTGAGGATGCGGGCAATTTGTCCGGACAAATTCAATTTGTCCGTTTGTTTTTTTTAGTCCTTTTGGGCTTGAAAACCTTGGGATATGATGCCGAAACCTATGAGATGCTGGGAAGAAACCTATGAGTTATGATGAAAGAAACTATGAGTTGTGGGGGAGAAAACTATGACTTATTTTTTTTAACAATTCAAGATGAGAAAACGAAAATGCGGAAAAAAGTCCCGATAGTGGTGCCAAAAGTTGCTTTTTTAGGCACTTTTTGCACCACTATCGGGCTTTTGGCAAATGAAACTTACTATCATGCGTTATCCTGCCTTCGATACACTCTATGCCATAGTATTTTAGCGTAGAAGAGACTGAAAGATACTGAAACTTGTAAAATAAGGCGTTCTGAATACCCCGAAACATGTAAAATAAGGCACTCTGATGAGTTAAAAACATGTAAAATAAGGCTTTCCTCATTATTTTTTCTTACCTTTGTTCGCCCCGAAAAAACAACGGGATTGGGTTGTGGAAAGGGGGAAAGAGAAAATAGAGATAAATATAAGAAATGAACAAATTAAAAGCTTTATTGGGTTTCGACCCAAAGACTACTACGGTCAAGACTGAGTTGGTTGCTGGTATGACTACCTTCCTGACCATGTGTTACATCCTGGCAGTAAACCCTACCATCCTTGCTACCACAGGTATGGACAAGGGAGCTCTCTTTACTGCCACAGCTATCGCTTCAGCCATCGCCACCTTCCTGCTGGCTTTCATGGCAAAGTTGCCTTTCGCCCAGGCTCCTAGTATGGGACTGAATGCCTTCTTCGCCTTCACCCTTTGTCAGGCTATGGGCTTGACCTGGCAGCAGGCTTTGGCGGTGTTGCTCGTAGAGGGTATCATCTTCCTTGCCATCACCTTCCTCAATATCCGCGATAAGATATTGGAGTGTATTCCGAAGAATCTCCGATTCGCCATTTCGGCTGGTATCGGTATGTTTATCGCTTTTATCGGTTTGAAGAATGCGGGCATCATTACTGCCAATGCGGATACTTTCGTGCAGCTCGGCAAGTTTACACCAGTCAGCATCCTGGGTCTCATCAGCATCCTGCTCTGCGGCTGTCTGATGGCGAGAAGAGTGAAGGGCTCTTTGTTTATCGCCATCATCATCTCTACATTGATAGGTATTCCGATGGGCGTAACCCAGTTCTCTGACAACTGGATGCCGGTATCTACCCCTCACAGCATTGCTCCTATCTTCTGCCAGTTCGATTTCACCGGCTTCTTTACTCCTAAGATGTTCATGGTGGTTTTCTCGCTGTTGCTTGTCAACATCTTCGATACCATCGGAACAGTTCTGGGATTGGTTTCCAAGTTGGGTATCAAGGAGAATGAGAAGGGCGAGATTCCGGGTGTGAAGGAGGCGATGATGAGTGATGCCATCGGTACTACAGCCGGTGCATTGCTGGGTAGCTCTACCATTACCACTTATGTGGAGAGTGCTTCGGGCGTTGCCGAGGGTGGTAAGTCGGGCTTGACATCTTTCTTTGTGGGTTTGATGTTTATCCTGAGCATCTTCCTGGCTCCAATCTTCCTGCTGATTCCGAGCGCAGCCACCAGTGGTGCCCTGGTAATGGTGGGTGTATTGATGATTGATTCGTTCAAGAAGATTGAGTTGGAGGATATCTCCGAGTCATTCCCTGCCTTTATCACGATGATTACGATGGTACTCTGCTACAGTATTGCCGATGGCATCTGTCTTGGTATTCTGAGCTATGTATTGATCAAGATGATGGTGGGCAAGTTCAAGGATCTGAATCCTACGCTGTATATCCTGAGCATCTTCCTGCTCTTCAATTATGTTTTCGGTTAATTAAACGACAGATAAAAAACGAGGCGGCAATCTGCATCACGCAGGTTATCGCCTTTATATTGGTTTATTTTGTTAACCACTTCCAGATAGAAATGATTTATTTGTATCAATTTTCTTGGCATATTGATAAATATCTTGCATTATATTGTTGGCTCTTATCATCATATTGAAGATGTAATCTCTAGAATCTGAAACCGATGGTTCCAGTGATGCCATTCCAATTGGATAATCCTGAGGTGTGAGAATTAATGTGTCTGAAACCTAGTCCGATATAGGGAACACTTCTACTCTTCTTGCAGTTCGGATAGAGGATGAGATCAGCATTATAGGAGGTGTATTTCCAGTCGGCATTTCCGATAGTATTGGTTATGGAGAGACGAAGATCTACCCCTTGTGCGGTAGTCTTAGGGTTGAAGAGTTTGAAGCCCAGTCCACCACCTAAAGCTTGGCTCTTGAAATAAGTCTTCACATCATCTTTCTTGTAGAGGTTGATGCTACCTTCAGTTTTGGCGAAGGCGTAGAAGCGTGGAGTAAGTTGGTAGCCAAGGGCGAAGTTCAAAGTAGTAGGTGTCATACCTTTGTTCTCCATTCCCACGCTAGCATCGAGATCAAATGTCAGATGGTCTAAGATGGAGTAATGTGAGGCATTACTTTCCTCTTGGGCGTGCATAGGCATCGCCAAAGTTGCGGCACCCATGATTAGAATTAAACTTTTCTTCATAATGATCTATCTTGTAATGTTAATATATGGTCCGATAGCCCATTTGTTGTAATGGTCTAAAGAACGAAAACGTAAGCAAAAGTACGAAAATGGCTACGGGTGTAGCCATTCTCCGTATCTTTTATGATATTTTGCACGTTCTTATTTCCTTTGAAACACTTTTTCAAAGTATTTGAGGATATAAATAATACATACAGCTATAATAGCTTTGAATAGCGATGTCTTCCATTCAATACTATCATTGAATATGGCATCGATCATCAAGTTTCCAATAAAAAATGCTATGGTCAAGCCAAGAATGACCATTAAACATTTACTCAAATTCTTGTAGTTTTGCATTGTCCCAATATAATTTACTATTAACTGTTACATTTGTAATCGTTTTGAAATCTTGTTTTTGTTGAGGCTCAATATTTGCTTCATCATAGAGTTGGAATACTTGATCTGCGTATTTTTTTATATCCTCTTTTTTGTCTAGAGTTGATAATTTTGTAACTATCTTCTTTTGGATTATTTCAGCATCTTTTATTCTGTTGTTATTTTCGAATCGTTTTATGTATGATTTGTTAACCTCATCATAGGCACTTTCTATATCGTTCTTCTCTTGTACACATTTTGAAAATGCATTAATTATGTCTTTTGATAGAGCTAAATATTTTGCATAATTTTGTGTTGCTTCAGAAGTGTTTATGCCATAATTCTTAGCATAATTGATACAGTCCTTGAATAAATTATCATAATCAATTTCATTATCTTCCCTTATATATTTGGAGCTTGACATGCTGATTTTATCTAAAATCTTGTTGTGATAATATCCGATGGAATCTGTTTTAAGTGTAGTATTATTTGCATTTACATATGTAGGTGATTCTGTTGTAAGAAGTAGCGAATCTTTTAAGGGTATCTTCATGCTACTTCTTGTTGCCATAGCTTTTGAACAGCTTTCCCAATGGGCATCAAAGGCCCATGAGCATAAAGTGCCTACAATAGGACCAGCAGGTCCGGTAATATATCCTGTTATGCCATCAACTACAGCTGAGAATACTTTACCACCCCATTTATTGAGACTTCTTGTTTGAGGTCCTACATTGTAGGTGTTGTTTAAACTGTCAATAGAAGTACAAAGCTGTGTAAAAGAATTGTTAGCTGTTGTAGAGGTTGCAACACTAGTCATGTCATTAGAGCATGAACTGAACACGAAAGGCACAAAGGCTACTAAAATGCATAAAATCTTTCTCATAATTGTTATTTTATTATTAATAATATTATTAAATCTCTCCAAAATACTCTTTTCCATCTATGTTTATTGTGATGATGTGAGCTTTATTTAGTATATCTTGTGATATCCAAATAGACAAATTGTCATTTGTGGTAGTACATACATTATATATGTTATTTCCGTCAATATCTTCTAAGGCAATAGTTAAGTCTACACCCGTTTGTCGAGAACGAATGTAAATAACGTTCTCGACAATCTCTACAATAGGTGTGCTAACTCTAGGTGGAGCATGACGAATTTGACCATAACTATCAGTCGGGTCTGACGAGTGTACTTGTAAAGGAATAAACTCCCTTTCTGCATAAGCTTTTGTTGTTGCAACAATTAGCAATGCGGTAAATAATAAATGTTTCATAATCTAATAAATTTTTTATTCGGTTGCAAAGATATAGAAAAACAGATGAAGTGCAAAAAAAAAGAGTGTACAGAGAGTGTACAATAGCATATCCATTGATGTACACAAACGTGTATATTAATGGATATGCTTGATTTACAGGTGACTATAAGGAGAGGATTACTTTATCCCAATCTGAAGGTGTTCCTTTTTTCTTAAAAACCTTTATATACATTCTTCTTCTAGATGCTGTTATTGCTTCTTTTGTTACATTAACAAATTTTGCAATATTTGAAGGGGTAACACCTAATTTTATCATTAAACAGATTTTGTATTCTACAGGATTTGTACAGAGGAATGCCTCTAGATTTTTATCAAATTCCGGATACGTAGAGTTTATTAATATTTTGAGATTCCTCCAACCTTCCTCTGATAGTTTATAAGTACCTTCCTTTATTTCTTTGTTAATTGTATTTTGTATTTTGGAAGTGCCTATAGAGTTTTGCTCTGAGTTGAGTTTAGCTTGTGTTTTTAATTCTGCAAGTTTTTCTAATTGTTTCAATTTATCAATTTTAAGTTTAAGCAATTCTTGCTCTTGCTTCATATTCTTAATTTTCATTTGAAAGCTAAAGAATATGATAATCAAGAAAAAAAATGCTATTATAATTGAAATATTTTTGAAATGATTCTTTGCTTTGAGTTTCGTATTTTCTCTTTCTTTTAGATTGTATTGGTACAATTGCTCTGCTTTTTTAGTAGCTTCGCAGTTTTTGAGTTTTTGAACAGAGTCATTGTAGAGTGTAAATTTCTTGAAGTACTTATTGGTAATAGCATCTTTGGATGTTATTTCTTTTAGTAAATTCTCTAAAGCGTAGCGTTTGGATGTGATATTACCGAAATCTAAAATAGCGTTTCGATATATATTTGCAAGTTTCTTGTTGTTATTTTTTGTATATATGTCAAGAGCAGTAACATAAACTCCGTTTTTGTCATTAAGTATATTAATATTGTTGATGCAATAGTTTATGTGAGACAATGCTTTAGTTGTCTCATCTTTTCTATTGTAAGCCACTGCAAGACCATGATGGAAAAGTAGAAGAAGTAAGGTGTCTTTATTTTTTTTTGCCTTTTCTACTCCTAATGAGAAATTTTTCTGTGCTTTTAAAATATTATTTTGTCCTAAATATACTTCTCCCATATCTCTTATGTCATAAAGCATATTTCTGATATTTCCGCTGAGCGAGTCTGCCTGATAGGCAAGGCGCAGTGCCGCTAATGCTTCTTTATTTAAGTCTGTATAGCGATACACGTTTGCCATTTGGCAATAGATGTCTCCTTGCAGGGCATAGTTGTCCTTGGCAACCTTCTCGTTCGCTTTCTGATAAAACTTGAGTGCTTCGGGTTTGTCGCCAATTTCGTAGTATACTCTTCCTGCATAGAAGTATGCTTCGGCAAGCAGGTTGTCTTCACCTGCATGCTCAAAATATGAAACTAATGAGTCGATGACAAGTTTCTGATTCGTAATGGGACGATATGCCTTGTCGCTTGCCTTTAATTTCAAAAGCTGGCAATACCTTTGATTGGCAGTGGACATGTTCGGCTCTGCCTGGCAGATACTGTCAAGCATTTTGCTTCCTTTCTCTGTATCTGCTGAAAGCACTTGGTCTGCTTTCTTGAGTGCAGGAGAAAAACTCTGTTTACATCCAGCAAAAAGAGCAAGAAGTAATATGATAATTGTTGATATGACGAATTGCTTTCTTTTCATCTGTTGTTTTTGTTTAATATCGTGCAAAAATACAACTTTTATTTTCAATTACCAAATTTTTGTGCGCAAAACTTATAAGTTGATAGTAAAATAAGTTTTAAGGTGATAGACAATCATAAAAAACGAGGCGGCAAACTGCATCACGCAGGTTGCCGCCTTCTCTTTTCTAACTAACTTTCTTATCAACTATTCAAAATGTTATTACCTATATATGGATTCCAGGGCATTCTGCCCTGGATGTAGTCTGTTATTTCAATCTGATGATATTCAGCGAGCTGGCTGGAATCTCTACCGTAGCACCGTTCTTCTCTGTAGTTACGTAGTTTTCTACAGGATAGATGTTGGTAGGATTGTCGATGGTGTTCTCCTCCAGACCATTCTTGGCAGAAAGGCGGATGAGCTTGCCATTCTTGATTTCCTTGCCTTGAAGATTAATCTTCGCTGTGGTGTGCTCGGTGCTGGTGTTGGCAATCTTCAGGATTACTTCGCCCGTCTGTTCATCAAGTGTGGCTGTAGAGAAGATGCCAGGAAGGGTGTTTGCCTTCAACTTGGTAGAGAATATTTCCTTGCCATCCAACTTGGCGAAGATGCTGTCTCCTACAACTTTCAGCTCGATGTCATACCACTTGCCGGTCTCGATGCTGCCTGGGGTAGTAGCTATCTGACTCTTGGCACCATTCACGATAGACTCCACACCGTGCTGGGTATTGTTCCAGCCACCGAGGTTCAACCAGCAGTAGTTGTTCTTATCCACGTAGTTAAAGATGATAAGGAAGCCTTCGTTTCCGGCATCCTTCTTCGCGCGTACCTTATATATATAGCCGTTGCTGGTAATCTCGCCTGGGTTCAGACGGATGCAGCTTTCTTCGTTGCTGGTCTGCTTGATGAGGCTACCCTCTGTCTTCCACTGTCCACGGATATCGGTAGGCAACTCCTGCAAGGTCATCGGCAGCGCCTTTCCGTTCTCATCGCTGTAGCCCTTGTCCTCGAAAGAAACCTGAGTGCCCCATGTTCCCATACCTACGCGGCAGATAGCTGGCTTCACCTGGGTCTGCTCATATTTGTATGGATTCTCCTGGTTCACCTTCAGTACACGGGTACCGATGTTGTTTGCCATCACGTTCTGAACGTAGTAAGATGGAGTTCCGAATACCTTGTCTGATGTATACTGAATCATATCCGGTGCCCACATACGGTTGTTGAGGTTGGCGAAGATAGGAGCGTAGGATGCCATGGTCACGATGTCAGAGTTGTTCTCGATGCCCATCATATAGACAGCCTCACCGAGTGCAGCATCGAGCGAACCCATATTGCCGAAGCCCTGGGTTACGGCATATTCACCTACATAAATCTCGCTGCCCTTACGGTCGTAGTTATCATACTTGTTGAAGTTCTCGGCAAACCAGGCAGGATTTCTGTAGTAGTGCTCGTCGAGGAGTTCTACGCTCTCGTTGCTTTCCCACTTAGGATTGTCATCGCCCCAAGCCACCACGTTACCGATGAGGTGCATCTTAGGATATTTTGCCAGAACCGCATCCTTGAACTTCTTGAAGCGCTCGTAGTAATGGTCGCTCTGAGCCGCAGGATCCGGCTGGTTGTTCTCATTACCAATCTCCAGATACTCGATATTGTATGGTTCCGGATGACCGTTCTTAGCACGGAGCGCACCATATTTAGAGGTAACAGGACCGTTGGCATACTCCAGGGCATTCATGCACTCATCAATCCAAGGCTGGATGCTGTCTACAGGAGTCATACCGCCGTGCCACAAACCTACGTTTACAACATAGAGAGGCTTGGCGTTCAGATCCTCGGCAAGCTGCAGATACTCATCAAATCCCATACCGTCGCTGGTACGGTAGCGCCAGTTTACGTTCTTATGGCCCGGACGTTCCTCGATAGGACCGATAGTCTTCTCCCAATGGAAAGCATTCTCAGGAGATTCCTGTCCCTCTACGTAGCAACCGCCAGGGAAGCGGACGAACTTAGGATGGATGTTATAGAGAAGCTGAGCCAGGTCAGGGCGCAAGCCATTCTCGCGATTCTTGAAAGTAGGAGGGAAGAGGCTTACCACATCGAGAACGATGGTACCCTTTCCGTCGGCTACGAGTTCAAACTGAGCCTTGGCATCGTTTCCGTTGGCAGTCAACTCAGCCGTATATTTGGTCCACTTCTTGCCAACCTTGGCATTGAGGGTGGTTTCTGCGTAAACCTTATCGCCCTTGGCGTTGGTGAGGCGAGCCTTCAATCCGCCCTTGTAGCTACCCTTAGCCCAGAAAGAGAGTTTATAGGTTCTGCCCTGCACGGCGTTGATTCCCCAGAAACCCTCATTGATGAGAGAGGCTGTAGCTGCAGGCTTGGCAGCGATGGTAAGCTGGAGTGCCTTGCCCTGTGCATTGTTGAGCAAACCCTTATTGATGAGTTGTGCATTGATTTTTGCACCTTCCTGAGCGGCAGTTTTCCAGGTAGGAATATTCTTGTCATCGTCTTCGAAAGAACGGTTGCTGATGAGTTCGGCATAGAGACCGCCATCTGCAGCATGGTTGATATCCTCGAAGAAGATACCATAGAGGTTAGGAGATACCTTGATACCTGGGTTAGAGGCATCTACATTGATGGAAACCTGTGCGTTGGATGCCAAAGCAGAGGCCAATACTGCTGAAAGTAAAATCTGTCTTTTCTTATTCATTTCTTATTCTTAGGTTTGTTTGTTTACTTGTTGGTTGGCATGAAACCAAGCTAAGCCTGAATTCATGCCGCTATTAATACACAGTTGCAAAAGTACACAAAAAACACAAAGAAGAGGTGGACAAAAAGCGAATTATAGTGTAAAAGGTGGATTTTCTGATGAAAATCCACCTTTTGTTTATTGTTGGTAAATAAAATCGGTTTTAATATAGTAATACCAGTCCGGCAAAAGCCGAGTAGAGTATCATGCGGATAGGATTGATCTTCATCACCTTCACGCCGATAAAGGTGGCAAAGAAGAGGGCGATGGAGATGTAGAAATTCCAGGGATTGGCTGGCGTAGAGAAGTTCTCGCTATTTATCAGGAGCAGGGCTGCGGCTCCTACCAGACCGACGATGGCTGGGCGAAGACCGATGAAGATGCTCTGGACGGCTGTGGTGTTCATATACTTGTACAGCATCTTGCTGATAAGAATCATCAAAACCAAGGATGGGAGAACTAGCGCAAAGGTCGCCATGGCACTTCCGAGTACAGCCATCATGCCACTCATGCCGGCATTATGGACAGCTGTATAGCCACAATAGGTGGCGGTGTTGATACCGATAGGTCCCGGTGTCATCTGAGAGATGGCAACCACATCGGTAAACTCTTGCATCGTCATCCAATGATACTGCGTAACAACCTGTCCCTGAATCAGGGATATCATGGAATAGCCTCCTCCGAATCCGAAGATGCCTATCTGAATGAATACGATGAAAAGCTGAAGAAATATCATATATATATAATAATGTGTAAAGTTAATAGGGCATTCCTACAATAAGGCGTAGCCCCTATAAACTATTAACTATAAACTTTTAACTAATCTTATTCCGTTGGCTGGATAAACTGTCCATAGATGTAGCCACCTACGGCAGCTGCGATAATCACCCAGATTGGGTTGACGCCCAAAAGCCAGATCAGAAGGGCGGATAGAATAGGAATCCAGCAGTTGACAAGCGAAATACCGGCACTCTTGGCAAGCGAGAATGTAGGTACGGCTATCAATGCTACGACGGCAGGACGGATGCCTGCAAACATGGCAGCAACAACCTTGTTGTCTTCAAACTGATGGAAAAACATGGCTATCGCTAAGATAATAAGGAACGATGGCAACGAAGCGCCGAGGGTGCAGACGATGGCTCCCGGTGTCTTTGCCAACTTATATCCGAGCAGGGAACTCATGTTGATGGCCAAGGCGCCCGGACAAACCTGGGTAGTAGCAATGGCATCCAAGAATTCCTCCTTCGTCATCCAATGATGCTTGTCGACGACTTCGGATTCTATAATAGGAATCATGGCATAGCCACCACCAAAGGTGACTATGCCAATCTTCATAAATGTCTTAAATAATGAAATATACTTCATTATAGTTTATAATTTATAGTTTATAGTTTACGGCAATCTTGCTTTCAACTATAAACTATTAACTTTTAACTATGATTTTACTCTTTCTTCAATCCACTGACGTGCATTGACAAATGCCTCAATCCAAGGAGTAACCTCGTCGTTGCGGCGATCAGCTGGATACCAGGCGTTCTGCCATGGGAAGATGGCACGCTCCAAGTGTGGCATCATAGCCAAGTGGCGACCATCTGCAGAGCAGATACCTGCTACATTGTAGTCACTGCCGTTAGGATTACCTGGATACTCAGCGTAGTTGTACTTCGCAATGATGTTGTAGTGATCCTCTGGCTCTGGCAAGTAGAAACGGCCCTCGCCGTGAGCTACCCAGATACCGAGCTTATCACCGCTCAGGCTACCGAACATCACACTGTCGTTCTGAGGAATAGTCAAACCGAGGAATGTACTCTCGAACTTCTTGGATGTGTTGTGGCAGAGGTGTGAACGATGCTTGTGCTCAGGATTGATGAGGTTCAACTCAACCATCAGCTGGCAACCGTTGCAGATACCGAGTGAAAGGGTATCCTCACGGGCATAGAACTTATCGAGTGCCTCTTTAGCCTTAGGATTGTAGAGGAATGCGCCAGCCCAACCCTTGGCAGAACCGAGAACATCGGAGTTAGAGAAACCACCGCAGAATACAATGAAGTTCACATCCTCCAGAGTCTCACGACCAGAAATCAAGTCGGTCATCATCACATCCTTTACATCGAAGCCAGCGAGATACATAGAGTATGCCATCTCACGCTCACCATTGGTACCCTTCTCACGGATGATAGCTGCCTTGATGCCAGATGGCTTGCGACGGTTAGCGTCGAGGCTGTAGCTAGCGAGGGTTCCCTTGAAGCCATAACCGAAGTTCATCTCGATAGGCTGCTTCTTATAGTTGGTGTAACGCTTCTTAGCCATACCGTTCATGCTCTGCTTGCGGTCGAGGAGGTAAGATGTCTTATACCAGTCGTCGCGCAAAGCATCGATATCGAACTCGTGCTCGAAGCCTTCCTTCTTGATGATAATCTTGCGGAGCTCAGGAGCTGGATAACCAATCTTGGCATAACCGATACCGTTCTCATCGAAGAATGCTTTCAACTCGTCCTTGTGAGCATCGCTTACCTGGATGACAACACCTGGGTTCTCTGCGAAGAGAGTCTTGATGATGTCGGCATCTGCGATGTCGTGGAGGTTGATCTTCATACCGCCCTCTACGTTGGCGAATGTCATTTCGAGGAGAGTTGTAATCAAACCACCGGCGCTGATATCGTGACCAGCCATTACCCAACCACGGTTGATGAGTTCCTGTACGGCGTTGAAGCAGTCAACGAAGTACTCTGGGTTCTTGACGGTAGGAACATCGCTGCCCACCTTGCCCAGGCTCTGAGCGAAAGCAGAACCACCGAGACGCTGCTCGTCGAAACTGAAGTCGATATGGTAGAGGCTAGAGTTCTTGTCGTTAACGAGAACTGGGCTAACCACCTTCTTGACATCTGAAACCTCACCACCAGCACTTACGATAACGGTACCCGGAGCGATGATCTTCTCGCCGTTAGGATACTGCTGGGTCAAAGAGAGAGAGTCCTTACCTGTTGGTACGTTTACGTGGATGGCGCAGCAGAAGTCTGACAATGCCTTCACACCCTCGTACAGACGGGCATCCTCACCCTTCTGACTGCGGCAAGGCCACATCCAGTTGGCTGAGAGGCTGATGCTGTCCATGCCATCTGCCAATGGAGCCCATACGATATTGGTCAATGACTCAGCTACAGAGAGTACTGAACCTGCCTTAGGATCGGCAAGACCAGCCTGAGGTGCATGACCCATTGCTGTTACGATACCCTTCTCGCCACGGTAGTCGAGTGCTACGACACCACAGTCTGAGAGTGGCAACTGAATCTGACCCTGACCCTGCTGACGGGCAATCTTACCTGTTACGGAACGGTCTACCTTGTTGGTCAACCAGTCCTTACAAGCCACAGCCTCCATCTGGAGAACACGCTGCAAGTACTCGTCGAGGTTATCTGCAGAATAAGTTACATCTTCATATTTACGCTCTACGGTCTCATCTACCATCACAGTCTTAGGAGTATGACCGAACATCTGAGCTACATCGAGGTCGAATGGCTTTACGCCGTCAGCCTGCTTGAAGCTGAAGTGAGCATCGCCTGTAGTCTCACCAACCACGTACATTGGAGCACGCTCACGGTCGGCAATCTTCTGAACCTCGCTGATATACTTCTCGTCGATGAGCAAGCCCATGCGCTCCTGGCTCTCGTTGGCGATGATTTCCTTGGCGCTCAAAGTCTTGTCGCCGATAGGCAACTTAGACATGTCGATTTCGCCACCGCACTCTTCTACCAACTCAGAGAGACAGTTCAAGTGACCGGCTGAACCGTGGTCGTGGATGCTGACTACTGGGTTCTCATCGTTCTCAACGAGTGCACGAACCAGGTTGTAGGCACGCTTCTGCATCTCAGGGTTGGCACGCTGAACAGCGTTCAACTCGATGCCATTGCTGTAACGGCCTGTATCTACAGAAGAAACAGAACCACCACCAAGACCGATGCGATAGTTATCACCACCTACTACTACAACCTTGTTGCCCTTCTGTGGCTCACCCTTCTTATAGTCACGCTTCTTGCCGTAGCCTACACCACCAGCAAGCATGATTACCTTATCGTATGCATACTTCTCACCATTCTCCTCGTGCTCGAATGTAAGCACAGAACCGGTGATGAGAGGCTGACCGAACTTGTTACCGAAGTCTGATGCACCGTTGGAAGCCTTGATCAGAATCTGCTCTGGAGTCTGATAGAGCCACTTACGCACTGGCATGATGTCTTCCCAGTCGCGCTCAACATCGCTCTTGCCGTTGTCATCCTTCAAGCGAGGATAAGCAGTCATGTAGCAGGCGGTACCTGCGATAGGCCATGAACCTACACCACCACCCATACGGTCGCGGATTTCACCACCCGTACCGGTAGCAGCACCATTGAAAGGCTCTACGGTAGTAGGGAAGTTGTGGGTCTCAGCCTTCAGAGAGATAACACTCTCGATATCCTTCACCTGGAAGAAATCGCTGGTAGTCTGATCGGCTGGAGCAAACTGCTCGATAACAGGACCCTGAGAGAAAGCCACGTTGTCCTTGTAAGCAGAGAGAATCTTGTTAGGATTCTCGTTGGTGGTCTTCTTGATCATGTTGAAGAGAGAAGACTCCATCTCCTTACCGTCGATGATAAACTGGCCGCCGAAGATCTTGTGGCGGCAGTGCTCTGAGTTGATTTGTGCGAAACCGAAGATTTCGCTGTCGGTGAGAGGGCGTCCGTTCTCTTTCTCCAGCTTGTGGAGATAAGCTATTTCGTCCTCGCTGAGGGCAAGACCCTCTTCCTCGTTATACTTCTCGAGGTCATCGACGTACTTGATAGGTTCTGGCTGGTGGTTCACGGTGAACACATCCTGTCCGATACCGTTGTACATACGCTGGAGCATAGGGTCGTGCTCAGCGTTTTCGCTATCTACAGGGAAGTACTCCTCGATACGCGAAATGCCGTTAAGACTCATGTTCTGAGTAATCTCAACGGCATTCGTACTCCAAGGAGTAATCATTTCACGGCGTGGGCCGACATAGAAGCCCTGCAACTGCTGGGCGTCCTCTAAAGTCGCGTCACCATAAAGCCAACAAAGTTCATTGATTTCGTCCTGAGATGGTTTGTGGTCAATCTCGGTCGCAATCACACTCTTAGATGGAGTTCTAAAAAAAAGAATCATACTTGCTTTCTTTTATATTATTAATGTATTTATTTCTTTTCGAGTGCAAAGATAGTGCAATTTCAAGACACTACAAAATAAAACACTGTTTTTTATGTTTTTTTTGTTGAGATTTGGGCTATTCTTACCTTGAAAGGCTACATTTGGCGGTTTAGCTATAAGAAAAGTGCTTTCTGTTGCCTTTTTTGGTTAAAAAGGTGATAAATAAAGATTTAGAGGTTAAAAATGTCTAAATGCATTTGACAAATATTGTTTATTCGAGTCTTATCTGTAACTTTGCAAGTGAAAGAAGTGAATCAGTTTCTATAATGCCCTAAAATGTAGAAGCTTCCGGATAACGGATAAAAGCCGGGAGAACTCTAATATAATAGGAGGTAGAAAGCGACGTTAAGATATACTATAATCAATTAATAATAACAAGAAAATTTAAATTAGAAAGAATATGAAACAGACAAAGTTAATGGTAATGGCAATGATGGCTGTAGCTCTGATGGCTACAAGCTGTGCAAGTAAGAAGGATCTTCAGAATTGCCAGAATGAGAATAAGGAATTGTCAAGCAACTATCAGGCTACCAAGGAAAAACTGGCAGCTACAGAGGCTAGTCTGGCTGCTGCCCAGGAGCAGCTCGCTACTGCAAAGAGCGATTACGCTAAGTTGCAGAACTCGCTTGACAAGAGTTTGAACAATGCAAGCCAGAACAACGTGAGCATTGAGAAACTCGTTGACCAGATCAACGAGAGTAACCAGTATATCCGCCACCTGGTTGAGGTAAAGAGCAAGAGCGATTCGCTCAACATGGTTCTTACCAACAACCTGACCCGCTCTTTGAGCAAGGAAGAGATGAAGGAGGTTGATGTTCAGGTTCTGAAGGGTGTAGTTTACATCTCTCTGGCTGACAATATGCTCTATCAGAGTGGTAGCTATGAGGTGAACAGCCGTGCTCAGGAAACATTGAGCAAGATTGCTAAGATCATCACTGACTACAAGGATTACGATGTGCTCGTAGAGGGTAATACCGATAACGTACCAGTAAGCACTACAAGTGCCAAGATGAAGAATATCCGCAACAACTGGGACCTCTCTGCTCTCCGTGCAGCTTCTGTTGTTCAGTACTTGCAGGATCACTTCGGTGTAAATCCTAAGCGTCTTACTGCTGGTGGCCGTGGTGAGTACAACCCTGTAACAACTAACGATACAGAGGTAGGCAAGCAGCGCAACCGCCGCACTCAGATTATCATCACTCCTAAGCTCGACCAGTTCATGGACTTGATCGACAAGGCTCCAGAGGAGAAGTAAAAAGACTATTTAAAGGTAAAAAGGTAAAAGGGTAAAAAAGTAAATAAGTAGAGGCATCACTGAGTTTTCGGGCTCATTGATGCCTTTTTAGGTATAAATATACAGGTTTTATGTTTTAAGTACGTAAAAAAGTGCTTTTTGTTATCATTTTGCTAGAATTATTCTTAAATTCCTTTCTTTTCTTGATTATTTTTATTAATTTTGCAGGCAAAATATCAAGGGTACACTTGGCTGCCCTGATCATTGTACATTGTAAATTATTAATTATACATTATATTGTGTTATGGAAAAGATTAAGATGACAACTCCATTGGTAGAGATGGACGGTGATGAGATGACAAGAATTCTCTGGAAGATGATTAAGGACGAACTGATTCTTCCTTTCGTTGATTTGAAGTCTGAGTATTATGATCTCGGTCTGCCTTATCGCGACCAGACCAATGACCAGGTAACCATCGACTCTGCTGAGGCGGCTAAGAAATATGGCGTGGCTGTGAAGTGTGCTACTATCACTCCTAATGCACAGCGTATGGACGAGTATAAACTCCACAAAATGTGGAAGAGCCCTAATGGAACTATCCGTAGCATCATGGACGGTACCGTATTCCGTGCTCCTATCACCATCCCAAGCATCCACCCTTGTGTAAAGAACTGGGAGAAGCCTATTACCATCGCCCGTCATGCTTACGGCGATGTATACAAGAGCGTGGAACTTCGTGCTGATGAGCCAGGTACAGCCAAACTCGTGTTCGAGGGTAAGAGCGGCAAGAAGCAGGAGATAGAGATTCATTCTTTCGATGGTGCTGGCGTTATCCAGGGCATGCACAATACTGATAAGAGTATCCGCAGCTTTGCTCACAGCTGCTTCAAGTTTGCCATTGATACCAAGCAGGATCTCTGGTTTGCTACCAAGGATACCATCTCTAAGACTTATGATGCCCAGTTCCGTAAAATCTTTGAGGAAGTATATGAGAGCGACTATAAAGAGAAGTTTGCAGAACTCGGTATCGAGTATTTCTATACATTGATTGATGATGCAGTGGCTCGTGTTATCCGCAGCAAGGGCGGCTTTATCTGGGCTTGCAAGAACTATGACGGTGATGTGATGAGCGATATGCTCAGTACAGCCTTCGGTTCTCTGGCGATGATGACTTCTGTATTGGTTTCTCCTGACGGCAAGTATGAGTATGAGGCAGCACACGGTACCGTGACCCGTCACTACTATCGCTACCTGAAGGGTGAAGATACATCTACCAATCCGATGGCTACAATCTTTGCATGGAGCGGTGCGTTGAGAAAGCGTGGCGAACTGGATGGCATCAAGGAACTTCAGAACTTTGGCGACCAGTTGGAGGCTGCATGTTTCGATACTTTGAATGATGGTATCGCTACCAAGGATCTCGTAAACCTGATGGAAGGTGTTGAGGCTAAGGCTGTAAACTCTGCCGGCTTTATCGCTGCCATCCGCGAGCGTCTGGAAAAGCGATTGGCATAAAAACAATAAGACCTGGGGTGATTAACCTCAGGTCTTATTGTTTTAGTTATTTTTAGTTTAAATCTTGATTCTTTTTCTTGCGTTTACGCAAAGCGTCTGAATAAACCTTAAACAAATCAATGTTCAGCAACTGACAGATATGGTAAAGCATACCCGTATCTATAGTGGCTCTGCCGTATACCTTATATATATTAGTACGATGGCAGCCTAATTGCTCAGCAAGCCATACTGTGGTCTTGCCTTGCTTGTTTAATTCCTCTTTGATGATTTCACCGATTAAGGGAATTGCATTTACTTTATCTTTCATACTCTTTCAGTTGTGTTATATGCTCACTTATGGTTATATCGGGTGCAAAAGTAGTATTTCTGTTTCTAACTAGCAAAGAAACATGTAGCGAATTTGGAACACTAAGTTAAAATGTGTAACAAAATACTCGTTTTTTTATATTTTTTTTCTCTAAAGAACTAAATGTCACGAAATTGTAACTGAATGTAACGCTTATTACGAAAGAAAAGTCGTAATTTTGCAGCGGTATTTTAAATAACATGAAATATGGAAGAGAATATGAAAAGAATACTTGTTGTTGATGATGAGCAAGACTTGTGTGAGATTCTGAAATTCAATCTCGAAACAGAAGGATATGAGGTAGAAACAGCCAATTCGGCAGAAGAGGCTTTGGAGATGGACATCGCTTCGTTCGATCTGCTGCTACTGGACGTCATGATGGGAGGAATGAGCGGTTTCCAGCTGGCTAAGCAGTTGAAGGGCAATCCGATGACAGCCAATGTTCCGATTATCTTCCTTACAGCCCGAGATACGGAAAACGATACGGTGACAGGATTCAATATCGGTGCCGATGATTATATCTCGAAACCTTTCTCTATCCGAGAGGTGATGGTCAGAGTGCGTGCCGTCTTGCGCCGTACGGCTGAACAGGCTGGTGATGCTGATGAATCGAAGATCATCAACTATCAGGGACTGCAGTTGAATCTGGACAAGAAGACGGTGAGCATCGATGGTGAGGCAATCCCTTTCACCAAGACCGAGTTCGAACTCCTGCGTCTTTTCCTCGAAGAGCGCGGCAAGGTCTTCTCACGTCAGGAACTTATCGACCGGGTATGGCCTAAGGATGTGATGGTACTCGACCGCACGGTAGATGTCAACATCACCCGTATGAGAAAGAAGATTGGTAAATTTGCCAAGTGCATCGTTACCCGTCTGGGGTTTGGTTATTATTTTGATGCGTAATTAAAATGTTTAAGTTAAATAGTGTAGGTAGGAAGTTGTACTTCAGTGTACTGGCGGTGTTCCTTGTGTTCGCCGTCAGTTTTATCGTGTTCCAGCAGGCACGAGAGAAGCAGTATAAAATAGGTACGCTTACTATCAAGCTGGAAAATTATAATGAACTGTTGGCAGAAGATCTGGCGCTCTCTCCTGGTGAAGGAATTATTCTGCAGGATAGCATTCACAATAGGGATGTGATTGTGGCTCATGAGAAGTTGAAGGCTTTTGTACGCGAACATGAAAGCAAGGACCTTCGTGTTACGCTGGTGCGCCCGAACGGTAAGGTGATTTATGACAACATGAGTTCCGACTATGATCAGTTTGCCAACCATGCTAAACGTGAGGAAATAGCAGAGGCCTTGAAAAACAGGGTAGGCTCAAGCGTGGAGCGACAGTCTAAAACCCTGAAGCATGATTATTTCTATGTGGCTTCTTATTTTCCGGAAAGCAAGCTCATCATCCGTACGGCACTACCTTACAATAATGATTTGGCAAAATCGCTGCAGGCTGACCAGCATTTCATCTGGTTTGCCATCGTAGCCGTCATTCTGCTTACCATCGTGCTCTACCGTTTTACGGACCGTCTGGGTAAGAATGTCTCCAAACTGAGCATCTTTGCTTATAAGGCAGATCACAACGAGAGTCTTGAGGTGGAAGATCTCGCCAAGTTCCCTAACGATGAGTTGGGCGAGATAGCCGAGCGTATCATCAAGATGTATAAGCGCATACAGACCACCCGACGTGAACAGGATGTACTGAAGCGGCAGCTTACCCAGAATATAGCTCACGAGCTGAAGACTCCTGTGGCAAGTATCCAGGGTTATCTGGAAACGATACTCGACAATCCGCATATCAACGAAGAGATGAAGTCGCAGTTTCTGCAGCGCTGTTATGCCCAGAGCGAGCGTCTCACCTCTCTGCTCCGCGACATCTCTACCCTGAACCGGTTGGATGACGGTTCGGATATGCTAGATTTCGAGGCGGTAGACATTACGCAGATGGTGAGTGAAATAGCCCGTGAGACGGCGCTGGAAAGAGAGTCACACAAGATGACTTTCGAGAATCTTCTTCCCGACCAGCATATTATCGTGAAGGGTAACCGCAGTCTGCTCTATAGTGTGTTCCGCAATCTTACCGACAATGCCATAGCCTATGCCGGTGAAGGGCGTAAGATAACGTTGAGTGCCAAGGAGCAGGGCAATAAGTGGCATTTCATCTTCAGTGATAACGGTCAGGGTGTTCCTGCCGAGCATCTCTCCCGTCTATTTGAGCGTTTCTATCGGGTAGATAAGGGACGCAGCCGCAAGATGGGTGGCACCGGTTTGGGTCTTGCTATCGTCAAGAATGCCGTTCTCCTGCATGGCGGAACCATCCGTGTGAGCAATCAGCAGGAAGGCGGCTTGAAGTTTGAATTTACGCTTAAGAAATAAAAATGTTTTTTGAATAAAATATCTAAGCGGCAAATATAAATAATCAAGTGGCTGATAAAGGTACTTAAGTAGTAAATATAGGTAAAGAAAGGCAAGACTTCTGAGAAACTTCTGAATGAGGTTTTACAGAAACCTTGCCTTTTTTGTATTTTAAAACATTTTTGTTTTCTTTTGTAAACTTTGCTTAAATTTATTATTTCTGACTTTTTTCTGTTAAAAGTATAGACGATATTTCTAAATATTGACGAAAATCAAGAAAAACTAACTTTTTTCTATAAAAATATCGATAAAGTTTGCATTAATTCAATACTTTTTCTTATCTTTGCACCCGTAAAGTAATGAGAGAGATTTAAAAAAGTGTAAGAAGAGAAAAAATAATTATATAAAGTTATAAGAGTTGTTTAATTTTTAAGAGAGGATTTTATGGAAAAAAGATTGCTTTTCTTGTTAGTCAATCTCTTCCTTTTATGTGGGGGGGGCATTGGCTCAAACGAAAGTAACAGGTACCGTAGTTTCTCAGGAAGATGGTGAACCTGTCATCGGTGCATCTGTCGTAGTCGTCGGAGCGGCACGTACAGGTACCGTCACCGATATTGACGGTCACTTCTCTTTGGAGGTACCTGCTGGTAAGAAACTTGTAGTTAGCTACATCGGTATGCAGAGTCAGACCTTGACTCCAGCCGCCAAGATGACTATCCGCCTGAAGGCAGATAACAAGAGTTTGGGCGAGGTGGTTGTAACGGGTATGCAGAAGATGGATAAGCGTTTGTTTACTGGTGCTACTACAAAAATTTCTGGCGACAAGACAAAGTTGGATGGTGTCGCAGACATCAGTCGTGCCTTAGAAGGTAAAGCGGCCGGTGTGTCTGTGCAGAACGTCTCAGGTACTTTCGGTACAGCTCCAAAGATTCGTGTGCGTGGCGCTACTTCTATTTATGGTAGCTCAAAACCTCTTTGGGTGGTAGATGGTGTTATCATGGAGGACGTAACTGAGGTTGATGCTGATGATTTGTCTTCTGGTAACGCTGAGACCCTTATATCTTCAGCCATAGCAGGTCTGAATGCTGATGATATTGAAAGTTTCCAGATTTTGAAGGATGGTTCTGCTACCTCTATTTATGGTGCACGTGCCATGGCTGGTGTCATCGTTGTTACAACCAAGAAAGGTAAAGCTGGTACAAACCGTATCAACTATACTGGTGAATTCACCATGCGTTTGAAGCCAAGCTACCGCAATTTCAATATCATGAATTCTCAGGATCAGATGGGTGTATATCGTGAGATGTACAACGATGGTTATTTCTCTTTTGAAAAGAGTTTTCGTGCTTCTAACAGTGGTGTCTTTGGCAAGATGTATCACCTGATGAATACATATGATTCGAAGACGGGAACTTTTGGATTGCCTAATACTGAGGAGGCGATGAATAGCTATCTCCAGAAGGCTGAATACCAAAATACCGACTGGTTTGACTTACTCTTCAGTAATAGTATCTCCCAGAATCATTCCGTCAGCATGTCTACTGGTACCGATAAGGCTCAGTATTATACATCTTTCAGTGTGATGAACGATCCAGGATGGTCTAAGCAGAGCAAGGTACAGCGTTATACAGCCAATGTAAATGCTCTTTACAATATTTCGACGAAATTGTCTTTCAATGCCATAGCTAATGCTTCCTATCGTAAGCAGCGCGCTCCTGGTACTACTTCACAGTCTGTAAATAATGTGACAGGTGAGGTGTCTCGTGATTTTGATATCAACCCATATTCTTATGCGTTGAACACTTCTCGTACCATGGATCCTAATGAACTCTATGTGCGTAACTATGCTCCGTTCAATATTTTCCGTGAATTGGAAAACAACTATTTGAGTTTGGATGTGGTTGACATGAAATTCCAGGGCGAATTGAAATATAAGCCAATCTCTAAAGTAGAACTCGCAGTATTGGGCGCTTACAAGTATTCTACAACGACCAATGCCGCTACCATTACTGACCAGAGTAATCAGGCTTGGGCCTATCGTGCGATGGATGATGCTACGATGCGTGATGCAAACCCATGGCTGTATACCGATCCAGACAAGGCAAACTCTTTGCCATTCTCTGTATTGGAAAAGGGTGGTTTTTATCGTGAGACCAAATATAAGATGAATAGCTGGGACTTCCGTGCGACAGCTAGCTATAATGATGTATACAACAAAGACCATATCGTGAACTTATTCGGTGGTTTGGAAATCAATTCACTCGACCGTAGCCGTTCTTATTTTAATGGCGTTGGCATGCAGTATGATATGGGGTATCTCCCTGCTTTCAACTATAACTTCTTCAAGCAGTTGGAGGAGGAGAATGGTCAATATTATAGTTTGGATAATTCATATCAGCGTGAGGCTTCTTTCTTTGGTACTGCCACCTATTCTTATAAGGGTCGCTACACAATTAATGGTACCATTCGTTATGAGGGTTCCAATAAGTTGGGTAAGAGTCGTTCAGCTCGTTGGTTGCCTACTTGGAACGTGTCTGGAGCATGGAATGCTCATGAGGAGAGTTGGTTTACTAAGTTAAATCCAGTTCTTTCTCATCTTACATTAAAAGCATCATATTCATTGACAGCTGATCGAGGTCCTGCTTCCGTTTCTAACTCGTTGGTAGTGATACAGAGTTACAACCCTTGGCGTCCATTTGCCGGTGACAAGGAGACTGGACTTGAGATTTATCGCTTGGGTAATGATGATTTGACCTATGAAAAGAAGCATGAGTTGAACCTCGGTTTGGATATGGGCTTTTTGAATAACCGCATTAATGTGACTTTCGATTGGTATCGCCGCAACAATTATGATTTGATTGGTCCTAAGCGTACCATGGGTATTGGTGGTGAGATCTATAAATATGCCAATGTGGCAAGTATGCGTTCACATGGTGAGGAGTTGACTATTTCCACTCGCAACATTGAGACCAAGGATTTTAAATGGAGTACCGACTTCATTTTCTCTCACTCAAAGAATACTGTAACCGACTTGGATTCACGTGCTAACATCATGCAGATGATTACAGGTACCGGTTTCACAATGAATGGCTATCCTGTTCGCTCTTTGTTCTCTATTGATTTCAAGGGATTGAACAATAAGGGTCTGCCTATCGTTGTGAATCAGGATGGCGAGGAGACAAGCTATGGTGGCGATCTCTACTTCCAGTCAACTACAACAGATTACTTGAAGTATGAAGGTCCAACAGACCCAACCATTAACGGCAGTTTCGGAAATACCTTCTCTTATAAGGGTTTAAAACTGAATGTGTTCATTACATACGCTGCAGGAAATAAAGTACGTCTTGATCCAGCTTTCAGTTCTTCATACTCAGACATGACTGCCATGCCAAAGGAATTTATAAATCGTTGGACTCAAGCCGGTGATGAAGCTTATACGGATGTGCCAGTCATAGCAGACCAGCGCATGAAGCAGAATGACAATTATATTGGTTATCTTTATAATGCATATAACTATTCTACGGCTCGCGTAGCTAAGGGTGATTTCATTCGCATGAAGGAGATTTCTTTGGCTTATGATTTCCCAGGCAAGTGGATTCAGGCCCTTCGCTTGAACAGCGTAAATTTGAAACTTCAGGCTACTAACTTGTTCTTGATTTATTCAGACAAGAAGTTGCACGGACAGGATCCTGAGTTTTTCAACACTGGTGGTGTGGCAACCCCAATGCCACGTCAGTTTACATTGACATTAAGAGTAGGACTTTAAAGAAAGAGAGATAATTATGAAAAAGAATAAATTATATATAGCATCGGTGGCTTTTGTGGCATTGTCATTGGTCACATCATGCGACAGCTTCCTGGACAAGTTGCCAGATGATCGTGCCGAGGTAAATACCGAGGAAAAGGTGACCTCTCTGCTTGTGTCTGCTTATCCAACAGCAAGCAGCAATCTGATATTGGAATGGAGCTCAGATAATTATGCAGACAATGGAAAGCAGTATAGTACCAATCAGGATATAGAGCAGGTTTATCGTTTTCAGCCACTTACAGCTCAAACCAATGATAGCCCAAAGAGTTTGTGGAATGGTTATTATTCTGCAATTGCAGCAGCCAACCAGGCTTTGGCTTCCATCGATGAGATGGGTAATCCGGCATCGCTAAAGGCGCAGAGAGCTGAGGCTTTGCTCTGTCGTGCCTATAGCATGTATCGTCTTGCTACAACTTTCTGTATGACTTATAATCCAGATAATGCAGAGAAGTGCATGGGACTTCCTTATCCAACAAAGCCTGAGACAACTGTAAGCCCTGATTATAAGCGTGGTACACTGAAGCAACTTTATGAGCAGATTGATGCAGATATTGAGGCTGCCTTGCCTGATGTGAGCGATGATATCTATACCCAGCCTAAGTATCATTTCAATCAGAAGGCTGCGTATGCTTTTGCTGCTCGTTTCAACCTGTACTATATGAACTATGACAAAGTGATAACATATGCTAGCAAGGTGCTTGGAGCAAATCCAGCCTCTTTGTTGCGCAACTATGTACCTTTTATGTCTTTGTCTAATTCAGAGGATATAGAGAATCGGTATATTTCTTCATCAGAGAACGCCAATCTCTTGTTGATGACGGCATTTAGTCGAATTGGTAGAAATATCAGTGGCAGTGAAGCGCGTTTTTGTCACAATCAAAATGTAGGTCAGTATGAAACGATTTGGGCTAAGATGCCATGGGGAAGTGGATCCAGAGACAATACTCTCTACCAGTCAAACTTGTTGTTTGGCAATGCCCGTATTCTTATCTTCCCAAAGATGTTTGAACATTTTGAGTTTATCGACAAGATAAACCAAACTGGATATCTTCATGTTGTAGATGCTGTGTTCACTACTGATGAAACCCTTCTTTGTCGTGCTGAGGCTTATGCCATGAAGAAGGATTATGATAATGCGGTGAAAGATATCAATACTTGGATTGTGTCGCATACTATGACTGCGAATGGTACGGCAAAACGCCCAACAATGACAGTTGAAAGTATCAAGACTTTTATCGAAAACTTGCCGTATGCACCTGTTACACCAAAATCCAATTTGGAGCATAGCATTCGTAAGACATTCCATCCACAGGGATTCACGGTTGAGGCTGGTACCCAAGAGGATATTTTGCAATTCATCTTACAGATGCGTCGACTGGAGACCCTGTATCAAGGTCTTCGTTTCCTTGATATCAAGCGCTATGGCATTGAGTTCAGCCATGATGTTGACGAAGAGTCTCCTATTGTATTCAAGGCTGGTGACTTGCGAGGTGCGATTCAATTGCCAGATGATGTAATTGAGGCAGGATTACCTGCAAATCCAAGAGAAGAGTCTAACAAATAAAAAATGAGTAAACTATGAAATATATAAAATTATTCATACTGATAGCGTCAGTCTCTCTGTTTGCTGCCTGCTCAGACGATAGTCTTGATTCTAAGAGTATTTTCGATACGCAGAATAAGGAAGAGCAGAATGACTTTGACAAGTGGCTCAAGACCAACTATGTGGATACCTATAATATCCGCTTTAACTATCGATATAGTGACAAGGAGACGGACAACAAATATAATCTTGCACCTGCCGATTTTAATAAGTCTAAGGCATTGGCTATTATGGTCAAGCATATTTGGCTGGATGCTTATAAGGAAGTGATGGGCGATCAGTTTATGAAGACCTATTCTCCTCGTGTGATGCAGTTGGTTGGTTCAGCAGCTTATGATTCTCAGTCTTCTATTGTGATGGGTACTGCTGAGGGTGGCTTGAAAGTAACTTTGTATAATGTAAATATTATCGATGTTGATAATCCAATCATAGATCCAGAAAATCCTTTCGTTGACAAGGAAAAAGGTACATACGATCTGAATTACTGGTTCTTCCATACAATGAATCATGAGTTCTGTCATATTCTGACTCAGAAAAAGAATTATTCTACTGAGTTCCAGACTGTTTCTGCCGGCAAGTATCAGACTTCAGGTTGGGTGAATGTAAAGGATGAAGAAGCTCCATCCATGGGATTTGTATCCGGTTATGCCAGCGGTGAGTATAATGAGGACTTTGCTGAGATTTTTGCCCAATATGTAACCCATTCTGAAGCAGCATGGCAAAAAATACTGAGTGCAGGTATTGTATACGAAACAGATGAAAATGGCGATTATGTGCTTGATGCAGACGGCAATCTTATAGTGAAGGATGCAAGTGGCTATAAAGCTATTATTCAGAAATTTAACATTCTCAAGGAATATTTTGCCAACACTTGGGGCATGGATATTACCAAGCTTCGTGAAGTTATCTTGCGTCGTACGGCAGAAGTAAAGGCAATGGATTTAGAAACATTAAAGTAAGACGGATATGAAAAAAATATATAACATATTATTTACGCTGATTGCGGTCTTGTCTTTCACATCTTGTTCCAACGACATAGATGAAGTGTTCGACAAACCTTCTGCAGAGCGAGTGAATGATGCAATAGCAGAGTATAAGACGGTTCTTACTTCTGCAGAGAATGGATGGCTGATGAAATATTATCCTAAGGCTAATACCAAGTATGGTGGATATAATCTGTTGTTGAAATTTGGAACAGATGGAAATGTTACTGCCATGAGCGATGCTTTGGGTGCAGACACGAAAGCCACATCACATTATAAATTGGAGCAGAGTGCTAGTATCGTTCTGTCTTTTGATGAGTACAATAAGGTGATTCATTTCTTCTCCGATCCAGCTAACCCTGATGGTATTGGTGATAATGGTAAGGGTATGGAAGGTGACTTGGAGTTCCGGGTGCTTACCGCCACTGCTGATTCTGTAGTCATGCTTGGCAAGAAGCGTGGTACAAAAATAGTGATGACTCCTATGGCGAAGGATGCCGATTGGACTGAGACCATTAATCATATAGACGATTTGGAGCAGGAAATGCAGTTTCCTAAATATACTTGCGAGGTGAATGATGTCAAGTATGTGGCAACAACAAGCTATCGTACCATTACTTTCACTAGTTCTAATGCCGAGGAAGGCTCTACAACGGAACCTTATATTGTTACAGACAAGGGCATTGAATTTTATGAGCCAATAACTCTTAATGGCGTTACTGTCAAGGGATTCAACTATAAAGGGGGCGATAACTATGAGTTTGAATCCACAGATGCCGCTGTAAAGATGTTGGGCGTTGTTCCTCCTATCAGTGAGCAGGTTATCAGTGGAGACTGGTTCTTCTCTGTAGCTAATATGGGTAGCTATACTCAGGCGTATTGGAATGCTGGTAACGAGGAGGTTTCTAAGTATTATTCTCCTTGCTATTATGCTGCTTTTACCACTTCTGCGTTTGATGGCTATGTAGGACATTGGGGAATCTTGTTCAATGTGGCAGGCTATGGTTCGTTCATAGACATTACTCCTACTATCGTTGATGATGATCATATCTCATTTGCTTGTCCTGGCAAGTTTGGTGCGAATGGTCAGTTTTTCTATGGAAGGGGTCAGCTGTATATGATTTATGCACTGACTGGTGATGAGGGAACTCATGCTGCCAACGTGGCCAAGACTTATAAAGTCGAGTTGATGCAGGGGACAACGAAACAGCCTTCTTCTATAAAGTTGACTGATGAGAGTAATCCAAATAACTGGTTTGTCTTGACAACTAATATGCCAGAATCTCTTTTTTAGAGTTCATCCATCATGAAATAAAATTATATACATAATGTTTAATAGGATTCTTTGTGAAAAGAATACATAAAATCTCTCGTCTGGGGGCGTGCTCATTTAAGCACGCCCCTTATTTATTGTTGCAGTATAAACTGTATTCCGGAATATTTTGCCGAGGAATAAGTTGGCTGTTAATCGGAAATAGTGTACTGGCGAATGAAGAACAGTTGACTAGCCGTACGCTCGCCAGTTGGCTGTTCTACTGTAACAGTCAGAGTAAATGCCTGTAAAAGTGTTGTAAGTAAGGGATAAAGAAATACTCTTCACTCTTCACCTTTCCTTCGGAATCCCCAGTGTTTATGGGCGTTTTGAGGGGTGAAGAGTTCTTGGACACTCTTCACCCACTCTTCACCACTCTTCACCTTAGCTGGTTCGGCGGAGGATGTGTCATAAATTTATGATTCACCCTTTTCTTGTTGTTGGAAGAGTAAGAATATGTTGTTGAAAGAGTTAGGATATGTTGTTGAGGCAGTCTGTATCTTCGGTCGCACAACAGCTGTTGTGCATGCGATGGTCAACTGTTATGCACCAACATCCAGACTTATGATACACCCTCCTCAGGGACGCCTAGCGGTCTTGCGCTGCAATTTACGCCTGTTAGTCTTTGGAATCGGTGAAGAGTGGTGAAGAGTGGTGAAGAGTCGCTGCAAACTCTTCACCCCTCGGAATGCCGATAAACACAGGGGTTTCCGAAGAAAAGGTGAAGAGTGAAGAGTAAAAGCGTGTTCGCTTGCAGATAAAAAAATGGGGCGCAAGCTGTTTCCATGAAAGGAATCGCTTGCGCCCCTGATATTATTGCTTATGAGTAAATGAGCACCCTAAGATTAGAACTTGTAGATAGCACCAAATGAAATGTTGCTCGCATCTACGTTAAGTCCGAATGTTGATGAGTTGTCACCATGGTCAGGAGAATAACCTTTGTAACCGAGGAAACCTACCTTTGTGATGAAGTTTACGTGGTCTGAAAGCTTAACAGCCAAACCTGGCTTGATGCCTACCTCGTATAAATCGCCACCGCCCTTGCTGAAGCTGCTGTAACCGATTGTACCCTCAACGAAGAGGTTAACCAACTTGGTTTCTACGGCTGTGTAACGTACGTAAGGAGCAACTTTGAATGTTGTAGATTCACCTACAGGAGAAAGCTTGCAAACTTCGCCCTTCTTGATACCAATCTCGAGACCAGCTTCCCACTTGTTGTTGAACTGGTAACCAATCTCAGGCATCAAGGTGTAAGCTGTCTTGCTGTCACCATCACCGATCTTGTTGCTGGAAATACCAGCTGTACCACCGATGTAAACCTGTGCGCTAGCGCAAACTGAAACGAGAGCCATAGCAAGGCTCAACATAATCTTCTTCATAATCAATCTTTTCTTTTAATTATTACTTTCTTTTATCACTCTAATCAGGTAGCTTTATGATAGCAAAGCACATCCCAGACATGCCCTGCACTCTCTAATTCGGCGGCAAAGATATAGGAAATAACTTGAAACTCAAAACTATTTCTCAGTTTTTCTTGCAAAACAAGCCGTATTATTGATGTAAGTCAAGAAAAGTAGGCATGCTGAATGTATCTAAAGCTATTTCTGCTGCAAAGCTACGATTTTTTAGTGAAACCGCCAAATAATATGAGGGAATATTTGGGCAAACCAACTTTTTTCTCTATCTTTGCATGAACAAACAGTTTGAATCTTTTTTTTATTAATATCATAAATGAATCAATTTACAAAGCAGATAGCAGCCCAGCTCAATCTGAAGGAGCAGGCTGTAGAAAATACTCTGGCGCTGCTCGAAGAGGGCTGCACCATTCCGTTTATCTCGCGATACCGCAAGGAGAAAACCGGTAATATGGATGAGGTAAACATTGAAGCCATCGCACAGGCTAACGAGAAACTCTCTGAGATGGCGAAGAGAAAGGAGACTATCCTCAAAACTATCGAGGAACAGGGAAAACTCTCGGATGAACTGAAAAAACGCATCGAACAGTGCTGGGATGCCACCGAACTGGAAGATATCTATCTTCCTTATAAGCCAAAGCGCCGCACCCGTGCACAGATAGCACGTGAGGCAGGCTTGGAGCCTCTGGCACAGCTGCTCCTCTTCCAGCGTGAGCGCAATCCGGAACAGGCTGCCAGGAAGTTTGTGGGCGATAAGGTGAAGGATGTGGAGGCTGCACTTCAGGGAGCCAAAGACATCATCGCTGAAACCGTAAGCGAAAATGAGCAGAGTCGCAATCAGATTCGCGGTGAGTTCAGACGCGGTGCCATCATCACTTCTAAGGTGGTAGCCAAGAAGAAGGATGAGGAAGAGGCGCAGCGCTTCTCCGACTATTTCGATTTCTCAGAACCATTGAAGAAATGTTCTTCGCACCGACTGCTGGCTATGCGTAGAGGCGAGGCAGCTGGATTCTTGCGTGTCAGCATCTCGGCTGATGATGAGCAGTGTCAGGATAAACTGAAGCGCCACTATGTACATGGTTTCGGTGAGTGCCAGACGCTGGTGGGTGAAGCGGTGGATGATGCCTTCAAGCGACTGCTGAAGCCTAGCATTGAAACCGAATTTGCTGCGCTCAGCAAGCAGAAGGCGGATGAGGAGGCTATTGTGGTCTTCGCCGAAAACCTGCGCCAGCTTTTGTTGGCGGCTCCTCTCGGACAAAAACGCGTGATGGCGGTTGACCCGGGTTTTGCCAATGGTTGCAAGACTTGCTGTCTTGATGCGCAGGGCAATCTGATTCATCATGAAATTGTCTATCCTCATCCTCCCCGTAACAGGAAGAGCGAGGCTACGGTTGCCATCCAGCGCATGGTAAAGATGTATCAGGTGGAGGCAATGGCTGTAGGTAACGGTACGGCAAGCCGCGAAACCAGCGACTGGCTGCATAGCATCGATTTCGTTCATCCGGTAGATATCTATGTGGTGAGCGAGGATGGTGCTTCTATCTATTCGGCTTCGAAGATTGCAAGAGATGAGTTCCCGGATGAGGATGTTACCGTGCGTGGTGCTGTGAGCATCGGACGAAGACTGATGGATCCGCTTGCTGAGTTGGTGAAGATAGATCCGAAGAGCATCGGTGTGGGACAGTATCAGCATGATGTGGACCAGACTCAGTTGAAGAAGAGTCTGGATACGGTGGTAATGAGTTGTGTGAACTCGGTGGGTGTCAACCTGAATACCGCATCGCAGCATCTGCTGACCTATGTGAGCGGTTTGGGACCTACGCTTGCCAAGAATATCGTGGAATATCGCCGCGAGAATGGAGCCTTTGCTTCCCGTGCCCAGTTGAAGAAGGTGCCCCGTCTGGGTCCTTCGGCCTTCGAGCAGTGTGCCGGCTTCCTCCGCATTCCAGGCGCTAAGAATCCTTTGGATAACAGTGCCGTTCATCCAGAGCGCTATGCGCTGGTAGAGCAGATGGCGAAAGATCAGGGCGTAACGGTGAAGCAGCTGGTAGAAGACAAGGCGCTGCAGAAGAAGATTGATATCCGGAAATATGTGAGTGCTGAGGTGGGTATGCCTACTTTGACCGATATCATGGCTGAGCTTGACAAGCCGGGCTTGGATCCTCGTGGTGAGGTAGAGAAGTTTGAGTTTGATGCCAGCATCAAGGAGATAGAGGATTTGCAGGTGGGCATGGTTGTGCCGGGCATTGTTACCAACATTACCAAGTTTGGTGCCTTTGTAGATATAGGTGTCCACAACGATGGTCTGGTTCATGTATCCCAGATGTCAAACCGTTACATTCAGGATCCTTCTGAGGTGGTAAAGCTTCATGAACATGTGATGGTGAGAGTGGCAGAAGTAGATTTGAAGCGCAAGCGCATCGCCTTGTCGATGAAGGGCGTGAAATAAAAAGGATATTCAGAATGAATCATAATAATAATGGTGATGCTCTCTTGGCAGGGGGCATCACCAGAGATTGTATAGAGTCGGCATATTGCTTTATTCATCAAAAGCTCAGGGTTTTTGAATTTTCCACCAATCCTACGCAGCGTGATGATATAGAGTATGCCATCGCCCAGTATGTAGAGGGCATGAATCCGCAGCTCTATCTTCTTCTTTCTCAAGGCAGAACGGAATACCTTCTAGACCATGTGAATTTTGAAAAAGATATGCGCGAGGCACAGGAAAAACTGGAAGGGATGATGTAGGTATCTCTCTGCTTTAGGAGAAGGATAAAATGAGTCACGTTAATTTAAGTTGATGAGGGTGCGTCATGGACTTATGACACACTCTCTTTTTAGCCATCAAATTAAATAGTATCTACAATCTACACGAGCGCCTTTCTTCGCTATTTCGGTTCCGACCATAGAATAAACAAACTTGCGAATTTCTTTGATTTCAACATCAGGTATTCTACTTGCTATTTCAGAAATTTTGCTCATAGGAAGTCTGTGTAAGTCCTCTTTGATAAGGGCTTTCAGAACATATGGTTCTATAGTTCTTAGCGTTGTGACAATATTGGATTTTGCATTCCCCTGATTTCCGCAACACTATAATTTAATGTTTTTTATAAGCACCTGAGCAACAAAAAGTTGCTCAGGATTTTTTCATGTCAGAAATTTCACTTATCTTAGTGTTGCAAAATAAAAACAAACAATATAGTAAATTAGCACATATGGGATAATTAGACTGCAAAAATTTGATGATCGGTATCCCATAATTTAACTTTTTAAAAGGGGAAATAGGAAACAACTTTCACGTTCTGTATCTTGATTTTATGCCTTTAACCGGAGTGTAAAGCAGCTGCCTTTCCCCAATTCACTATCTATGGTCAGAGTGCCCCCATGCGCTTCGACAAAGTCCTTGGAAATGGATAGTCCCAGTCCACTACCCTGTACCTTGGTGCCCGGAACTCGGAAATAATGTTCGAAGATGCTCTGGTGATAACGGGGATCGATGCCTTTTCCAAAATCACGTACGAACATTTCTATCCAGTTGTCCTTTGTTTGCCGCGCACCGATGATAATACGCCCGTTTTCTGCTGAATACCGGATAGCGTTGGAAAGTAGGTTCGTCAGCACCCAAGCTATCTTTTCACTATCAACAAACAGTTTGCCCATCTTCTCTTCCGGATATTGCACTTCTATCTGAATGTTGAACTTCTCGGCCTGTATCCGGTTTGCCTTGATGGCATATTCAATCAACTCGATAGGCTTGGTGATGCGCGGTTTCAGTTGTAACTTACCGGATTCCACCTGGGTCATATTGAGTAATTCACTGGTGATACTCAGCAACCGGTCGCTGTTATCCTGAATGCTTTGAGCCAGTTCCTTCTGTTCCTCATTCAGAGAGCCCACTCGGCAGTCTTCCAGCAGTTGCAGGCTCATCAGAATGGCCGAAATCGGTGTTTTTAGTTCGTGAGAGATGGTAGAGATGAAGGTGGTCTTGGCGGAATCCAGTTCTTTAAACTCAGTGATGTTTTTTAAGAGAATCACATATCCTTCTTTTTGCGAGGAACCTTCTCTGCCTGTCTTCATGCACCTCATTTGGAAATAGCTTTCCTTATTGTCGGCATAGATTTTAAGGGGCTCGTTTTTAGAGGTGCTCTTTTCATCGAATGCATCCTGCAATCCCCGGAGCAATCTGCGGAGAAGGTCATTGCGCAGGGCTATCTCCTGAGCTGGTTTCAGCAAGACTTCTTCTCGCTGAAGGTTGAGGATGCTGAGGGCTTCATCGTTAATGAAAAGGATGGTCATCGCATTGTCCAGTCCGATAATGGGTTCCTTCACACTGTTGATGATGGTTTCCATATAATTCTTGGCTGCCTTTATTTCAGCCAGTGTGCTAGAGTTGTAGTCAGCCAGCCGTTTAGCCATCCGATTGAAGTTTTTGGACACCTCTTCAAACTCCTTGCTTTCGAGGTTCAACCGCTGTTCGTAGTTGTGATTGGCAATTTCCTTGATACCGTCTGTAATTTCTTTGACGGGCTTGTTGATGGAGGACGGCAACTGTTTCAACATCCAAAGGCCGCAGACAATGCAGAGACCTCCGATGATGGAGACCCATACCAATGCCCGTTGCAGACCGGGACCGGCCGCCGGGCTAGTCGGTTCGGTGGCGGTCAGAATTTGTAAGTTGACGACAGAGAGTGAAACTAACAGCACAATCATGGCTACCAGCACACCGATATTCAACGTCAGTTTTGTCTTGATATTCATAAAACAATCTATTTAACCTAATTTCCGCAACACTATCATTTAATATTTTTTATAAGCACCTGAGCAACAAAAAGTTGCCAGGATTTTGCCATGTCAGAAATTTCACTTATCTCAGTGTTGCAAAATAAAAACAAACAAAATTCTGAATGACATGGCAAAAGTACAAATTAAATCTGAGAAACCCACTCCTTTTGGGGGATTTTTTTCGATTATGGAGCAATTTGATGCTTTTTTAGCTCAAACCATAGATTCCACCTTGGGATTGAGATGCACTATGTGTTTGGTTATCAATATAGCGAGATTCTAGACCATGCTTTTCTGGTTAAACCAGCGTATTACCTCAAGTCGCTTTGCAAGCAAAATCCCACTAAACCCTATAGGTTGCGGATTTGAGGTTTAGGTTTATTACTGCGGAAAGATAACCAATTTTATGTTCTCATCCGAGAGAAATCTCAAAAAAGACCGGTATCGTTTCAGATGAACTAAAGTCGAGACATAGGTGAAAGCCGGTTGTCCGATGCACAGCGTCGTGACCTGACGCTCTTTGCACACCGTTTGAATAGTATCTATGACATCCGGTGAAGCCCGCTGTATCAGTTCACCGCCCAGCTCCGCCGCCAGTTTGAAGTGATTCAGCAGATGGCGCTGGGTAGCCAATGGAATGCGGTCCGGATGTTCGGCAGGGGTCTGTACATAAAGAACCAAAAAATCCGTATCATATCGAGAGGCTAACCTGGCAGTGCGGCGAATGAGCCTTTTGGGAGTTATTTCATTGCTGCTGATGCATACCAGAAAAAGTTCGCGATGTACACCTTTCTCTCCGCTGATAATTTCGTTCTCCACTTTCCGTTCCACACGAAAGGCAACCTCTTTTAAAGCCAGTTCCCTGAGCTGAAGGATGTTTTCAGTTTTGAAGAAATGGTTCAAGGCTGTTGGAATTTTTTCTTTTCGGTATATTTTTCCAGCTTTCAAACGATTGATCAGTTCTTCCGCTGTCAAATCTATATTCACAACTTCGTCTGCTTCTTCTAGCACCTTATCAGGAATCCGTTCTTTTACTTCGATGCCGGCAATTCCTTTTACCTCTTCATTTAGGCTTTCTATATGCTGAATGTTGACTGCAGTGATAACATTGATGCCTGCTTCAAGCAATTCCATGACATCCTGCCATCGTTTTTCATGCCTGCTTCCTTCCACATTGGTGTGCGCAAGTTCATCTACCACTACCAATTCTGGGTGTAACAGCAAGATGGCATCCAAATCCATTTCTTCCAATTCCTTTCCTTTATAATAGATTTTTCTCCGTGGTATAATCGGCAGTCCGGCTAGCTGTTCTTCCGTTCCAGCACGTCCATGCGTCTCGACATATCCTATTTGCACATCAATGCCGTTGTTTAACATTTCATGTGCTTCCTGAAGCATACGGTAAGTTTTTCCCACACCGGCTATCATGCCGATATAGACCTTGAATACACCCCGCTGTGAACGCCGTATCAGCTGTAGGAAATGCTGTGCGTTTTCTTCTCTATCATTTCTATCCTTCATATTTATGTTTATTTCTGTTGATATTCTTGCAATCTGCCCGAGTTGACGATTAGGGAAATCACCCTACATCCTTCTCAAAGAGGCAGATTCCGTTATTCGTCTTTCCAATATCCCCGATAAAAGAGTAGCAAGATACCGAAAATCTCCAAACGCCCGATGAGCATCAACGCAGAAAGTATCCATTTGGCTGCATCGGGAAGAGCCGCCCAGGAGAAAGCCGGTCCGAAAGCTCCCAGTCCGGGACCCACATTGCCTATGGCGGATATCACTGTACTCATGGATTCGGTCAGTCCCACTCCACAGCACATCAATAATATCCACCCTATAAAAATACATATCAAGTAAGTTCCGAAAAAAGTGAATACTGTAGCAGAGGTCCGTACTGGGACACAGATACCGTTTACTCGTACCGGTAAAACAGCCCGAGGGTGAAGCATCTGTTTGAACTGATTCCGGATGTTACGGGCAATGATAAGCAACCGCATGTTTTTGACTCCTCCGCTGGTAGATCCAGTACATCCGCCTGAAATCATGGCGAAAATCAGCAACATCCAGGTGCAAGGAGGCCATAAGTTGTAATCATCTGAAGTAAATCCGCAGGAAGTATGAGCAGTAGCTACTTGAAACAGGGCTTTACGGAAGGACGTTTCCAAATCGTAGTAGTCAGTCAGGAATAGGGCTCCAGTAATGAACAGAGTGAGTATTCCGACGGACTTCAGAAACCAGCGTAATTCTTCATCTTTCCATAAATGGCGAAAGTTACCACGCATAGCAGCCAAATAATAAAGAGAGAAATTGACGCCAGACAGAATCATAAAAATTGAAATCACGTATTCAATGTAGGGCGAATTCCAATAGGCCACACTTGCCTGCTTGGTAGAGAAGCCACCGGTTGCGGTTGTAGCAAAGGCGTGACAGACGGCATCAAACCCACTCATACCACCCCCTACAAGCAGAAGAGTTTCCACAGCTGTCAGTCCGATATAGATTGTCCACAGCCACCGTGCCATCACTTTGATTTTGGGGTGAATCTTGTCATGGGTAACTCCCGTTGCTTCTGACAGGAAGAGCTGTTGGCTGCTGCCCGAAAATAGAGGCAACAGTGCAATAGTAAAAAGAACGATGCCAAGTCCACCAATCCACTGGGTCAGACTTCTCCAGAACAACAGTCCGTGGGGAAGGGTTTCGATATGATCCAATATCGTGGCACCGGTAGTGGTGAACCCTGACATGGTTTCAAAAAAGGCATCGGATATTGATGGAATATATCCACTAAATAGGAAAGGAAGCATTCCCAGTGCCGAAAACAGTATCCACGAAAGACTGACAATACAATAACCGTCACGTCGATTGATGGATACTTCATTTCGTTTACCCCCCAACAGCAGCAGTCCACCAAGTACAACGTTAATAAGCAGCGTTTCTAAAAAATGAATATAGTCTTCTTCCTGATAGTAGAAGGAAACACCTGCACAAAGTGCGAAAAACCCCGCTTCTACCAGTACAAGCACGCCTAATGCATATGAAACATTTCGATAGTTGACCATACAGCCCCTGTTTCTCTGAAAAGAAACTTTATTGCTTTGATACCATTCTTCCATTGTTCTTTTATTTTAATTTTATTACATGAGAAACAAGGACTGTGCCATTGTTCGAAATCTTTCATTATCACTTGAAAATCAGCAGCTATGAAGATATAAAAGAGGAATGAAAAGGCAGACTGTTTTCTCAATCTGAGAAGAAACCTTTTCATTTTGAGAAAACAAGTCTTTCCTTTCCATAGTCCTTAAGAGTACAAGGTGGTGGACATGTTAAAATCCGATGCCGATCCCTGCTACCAGGTAAGTTCGGTCATATACCGGTGATACGATAGCTTGAACAGATAAGGGGATTGTTAAATGGTTTGACAACGATACTTCCTTGGAAACTTTCAGAGATACGTCTGTAAAAGCGGCTTTATGGTGATACATTCCTTTCCAGGGAGTAAAGCCGACAGCGGGAGTCAGCACTATGTCAGCAGGTAGCCGGAAGGGATAGGAGGCCGAAAGGTAAGTAGATGCCTGCAGATTGCCCTTCTCATTCTTGTCTGCCCCGGCAAACATGGTGCTCCATGAAAGGGACAGCGGAAAAGAATCGCTGAAGCAGTAAGCCAATGTAGCCTCGAAATAATGGCTGTTTTTGTAATGGCCATAAGGTTGGTTGATACCGCTCCACCAATAATCGGACAAGGTGGCCGTTAAATTCCGGTAGGTATATCCGAGGTTGATGTCCCATTCTTTGGAACCTCCCTCTTCCCATTTGGTGAGTGACTGGCTGCCCCAAACATTGAGGGAAAAACCAGCATAACCCAGCGTGAGAGAAGGCTGTACCGAACAACCGGACTGCTGATCGGCCCCGCGCCAGACATAGTCAGAAACGAAATCCGCCTTGGCATGAACGGATAGTTTGTCTTGTGCAGAAACTTGTAAAGGATATAAACAAGCCACTACTCCTATAAGAAGCAGATTTTTTTTGATAAAAGTATACATATTACAAACAGATTAATGTTTTTTTCTTATGTTCATCTAAAGCAACATTCAGTTTCAATACATTGATTTTGGAAGGCCCGAAAACGCCGAAAAGCGGTCTTTCGATATGGTTTTCCACCAGTGCTTTCACTTCTTTTTCGCTCAATCCCCTGGCAGTAGCTACCCGTTTTATCTGCACATAGGCACAGGCAGGTGTGATGTCAGGATCCAATCCGGAGGCACTGGCCGTTACCATTTCTGCAGGCACCTCCGCACGTTTCAGGTACGGATGGTGCAGCAAAAAGGTGTCTATCCGGGCCTCGACTTCTTTCAGGTAGCTTTCATTGGTTACCCCTTTGTTGCTGCCGGCCGAGCTGGTGCCGTCGTAACCGTCACCTGCACAGGAAGGTCGTCCCCAAAAATAAATATCTTGGGTAAACCGCTGTCCGACGTTGGCTACCCCCACTACTTTTCCGTTCAGGCTAACGGTTTCGACATTGCCACCCTCACCCGGCGCGGCGAACTGGGCATACGCCCACAGGACCAGCACATAACATACGGACAAAAACACACAAAAAACAAGAGTGAGTTTTATTGATTTTATAAGATTCTTCATAATGAATATTTTTACGAGTCAATTTAAAATAATTTGAATAAATTATCATGAAAGATAGGTTAGACAAATAGTCCAACGAGCAGATCAATCAGCTTGATACCCACAAAAGGAGCGATTAAACCGCCTACCCCATAGATAAGCAGGTTTCGACGAAGCAGAGCACTGGCACCGATTGGCTTGTAGGCAACTCCTTTCAGCGCCAGGGGTATCAGCGCAGGAATGATGAGCGCATTGAAGATGACGGCAGACAGGATGGCACTTTCGGGACTGTGAAGCCCCATGATGTTAAGGGCACCCAATTGAGGAACAGAAATCATGAACAAGGCCGGAATGATAGCAAAGTATTTTGCCACATCGTTAGCGATGGAGAAGGTGGTCAGTGTACCTCGTGTCATCAACAGCTGCTTTCCTATCTCTACGATTTCGATTAGTTTAGTCGGGTCATTATCCAGGTCAACCATGTTGCCGGCCTCTTTTGCCGCCTGTGTACCGCTGTTCATGGCTACTCCTACGTTGGCCTGTGCCAAAGCCGGAGCATCGTTTGTACCGTCACCCATCATGGCCACCAGCTTGCCGGCCGCTTGTTCCCGACGGATGTAATTCATCTTGTCTTCCGGCTTGGCTTCGGCGATGAAGTCATCCACACCCGCTTTTTTGGCAATGTATTGTGCCGTCAAGGGATTGTCTCCCGTTACCATCACCGTTTTGACACCCATTTTTCGTAAGCGTTCAAATCGCTCTTCTATACCTGGTTTGATAATGTCCTGCAATTCAATGACACCGGCTACTTTCTGATTGACACAGACCACCAAAGGAGTACCTCCGTTGCCTGATATGTTTTGAATAGCATCTTCCGTTTCCTGGGGGAAGTCATGACCGGCTGCCTGCGTCAGGCTGCGGATGGCATCAAAAGCCCCTTTACGAATTTGGGTACCGTCTTTCAGGTCTACGCCAGAGCATTTGGTTTCCGCCGTAAACGGGATTATGTGGGCCCCTTTCGTTTCCGTCTGGAGTGTATGCATGCGGATGCCTTGTTCGCGTCCCAATTCGATGATGGATTTACCTTCCGGAGTGTCATCGGCTAAGGAAGAGAGCATGCATATTTCCACAAAAGGGCGCAGAGGAATCTCTTTGACCGGATGAAAGGCTGTAGCCTTACGGTTTCCGATAGTGATGGTACCCGTCTTGTCCAGTAAAAGTGTATCCACATCTCCTGCTGTCTCAACGGCTTTTCCTGATTTGGTGATGACATTGGCACGCAGTGCGCGGTCCATACCTGCAATTCCGATGGCGGAAAGCAGTCCACCGATGGTGGTAGGAATCAGACAGACAAAGAGAGACAAGAAAGCGGCTATCGTAATGGTAGTGCCGGAATAGTCGGCCATCGGCTTCAGCGTAATGCACACCACCAGAAAGACAAGTGTGAATACAGCCAGCAGGATAGTCAGTGCAATCTCATTCGGCGTTTTCTGCCGGCTAGCCCCTTCGACCAATGCAATCATCTTGTCAAGGAAACTCTCTCCGGGCTGTGTAGTAACCACCACCCGAATCCGATCTGAGAGCACTTTTGTACCCCCAGTTACCGAACTTTTATCTCCGCCGGCTTCACGGATAACCGGAGCGGATTCTCCCGTAATCGCACTTTCATCGATGGAGGCCAGACCTTCTATGATTTCACCGTCTGCAGGAATGACATCCCCTGCTTCACACTCAAAGACATCGCCTTTCTTCAGTTGGGAACTGCTTACAGACTCCAGCTTTCCATCTGTGACCCGCTTGGCAGGTGTTTCCTCACGAGTTTTGCGCAGGCTGTCAGCCTGAGCCTTGCCCCGTGCTTCGGCGATGGCTTCCGCAAAGTTGGCAAAAAGCAAGGTCAGAAAAAGAATGACGAAAACGCTGAAGTTATAGATTACCGAGCCCTGTGCACCGCTTACCGCTGAATAGACGGTCACCGGCAGCATGAAAAAGGTGGCGATTTCCACTGTGAACATAATAGGGTTTTTCACCATCAGTCGTGGATTCAGTTTGACGAAAGACTGTTTGAGACTGGCTTTCAGCTGGTCTTTCTGAAACAACGAGTTGTTTGTATTTTTAGTATTCATATTTTCTTGCTATTAATCAGTTGTAATTAGAGAGTAAAATGTTCCGTCAGTGTGGTCAGGGCCTGTGCCGGGAAGAAAGACAAGGCTGCTACAATAAAGATAACAGCAAAAGTCATGACAGCAAAGGTCACCGTATCGGTTTTCAGCGTACCAGCACTTTCAGGAATGTATCTTTTCTGAGCCAGCAGTCCGGCCAAAGCTACCTGGCCGATAATCGGAATGAAACGGCTCAGGATCAGTACAATGCCACAGGAAAAATTCCAGAACCAGGTATTGTCACCCAAGCCTTCGAATCCAGATCCGTTATTGGCCGCACAAGAGGTAAACTCATAAAGCATTTCTCCCAATCCATGGGAACCAGGATTGTTGAGCCATCCGCCTTCACTCGCCACAAAAGCCGGGGCATGAACATACAGATAGGCAGCCAGAGCCGTTCCTACCAGGATGACAAACGGATGCAGCAGCGCTACGATAGAAGCGATTTTCATTTCGCGAGCTTCCACCTTGTGGCCCATGAATTCAGGAGTTCGGCCTACCATCAACCCGCTGATAAATACAGCGATGATGAGGAACGTAAAGTAATTCATCCAGCCTACGCCGACACCACCGAACCACGTATTAATCTGCATGTTCAGCATTTCTATCATCCCTGAAAGAGGCAGGGTAGAGTCATGCATGCCGTTGACAGACCCATTGGAGGTTACGGTGGTCGCAACACTCCACAATCCGGTGGCACCAGCCCCCAAACGTATTTCTTTTCCTTCCATAGAGCCATTTTCTTGTGCAATTTCCATGTCATCAATACGTGGATTACCTCCCATCTCTTGTGATACATTGACACAGGCTCCAATCAGAAAGGCTACCAGCATAACTCCATAGATGCTGTATCCTAATTTCTTCCGTTTCACATAAAATCCGAATGCAAAAGCCATAGCCATAGGGATAATCAAGATGGACCAGCATTCTATCATATTGGATAAATAGGTCGGATTTTCCAAGGGATGGGAAGAGTTAACACCGAAATAGCCTCCGCCATTGGTACCCAACTGTTTGATGGGGATAATGGCAGCCGCCGGACCTTGTGATACATATTGGGTTTCACCTTCCAGGGTGGTTACTTCCATTTTTCCGTCAAATCCCATGGGAGTACCTTGCGTAATTAGAATAAAGCCGACAACTAAAGACAACGGAAGAAGAATACGGGTACAGCTAAGTACCAAAAATTTCCAGAAATTGCCGATAGTTTGTGTGGTTTTTTCTCCCAAAGCTTTCATAATTCCTGCCATGGCAGCCATACCGGTAGCAGCAGTCAGGAACTGGAACAGCATAATAACGAAGAGCTGAGTAAAATAGGTTAAGTTACTTTCTCCACTGTAGTGCTGTTCGTTGCAGTTTACCATAAACGAAATGCAGGTGTTGAAAGCCTGGTGAGCACTTTGTGCCAAATTGCCATCCGGATTCAGAGGCAACCAACCTTGCAAGGTAAGCAACACCATACCCCAAATGAACCAAAACAGATTCACGGTGAGTAATGCTCTCAAGAATTGTTTCCAGTTCATTTCTTCATCGGGATGAATGCCCGAAAGACGGAAAATCCATCCTTCTATCGGCTTCATAAAATCTGTCCAAACCTTTTTTCCTCGATATACACGAGCGATGTATTTTCCCAGCGGATAGCTGAGAACAACCATCAATACCACTTGGGCTACTATACCTATTATTTCTGTATTCATAATTTCTACTTTTTAGAATTTTTCCGGCTTAACCAAGACATAAGCAAGATAGCCGAACAGGATAAAACCTACGATAAACAATGCTGTATACATACCTTTCTTTTTTTATAGGTTATCGAACCAATCGATACACTTCATAAACATTTTAAAACAGGCCAATCCGCTTGCTACACAGATGGCGATTCCAAACATTTCATTCATTTTCTTTTCATTTTATTTATTACAATTATTATGAGTTATACATGATGGTATCATATAGGCAAGGGATGTGCCAAGAAAATAAATCAAGAACTAACAGACTGTGTATCAGCTATAAAAAGAAATTCAACTGGCTATAAAGCAAGAGAGCGGCCCTCTCAGAATGAGAAGGTCGCTCTCTTGAAATGAAATGATAAAGAAACCGGATGTTTTATGTTATTGAATGCCGTAAGAGTCTATTTTTCGGTATAAAGTGGCAAGACCGATTTTCAGTAAACGAGCTGTTTCTGTCTTGTTTCCATGGGTATGTTGGAGCACTTTGAGAATATGCTTTCGTTCAATAGCTGCCAATTCAAACTCATCCCCCTTATCGTCACTGCGTGAGCATGGATGATGCTGAAGTTCAATGGGAAGGTCTTCCAAGGTTATCTGGTTGTCGCAGATGATGACACTTCTTTCAATGACATTGCGCAATTCGCGCACATTGCCTTTCCATTCTGCCTGCCGAAGGGTAAGCAAGGCATCCGGATCTATATCTTCAATGTGTTTGTTGAACTTAGCAGCATAACGCTGCAGAAACATGCGGGCTAAACTCTCGATGTCTTCTTTTCTCTCCCGAAGAGCCGGCAGGTGAATTTGAAAGACTGACAGACGGTAAAAAAGGTCTTCCCGGAATCCTCCTTTCTCTATCTCTTCCTTTAAATGACGGTTAGTAGCTGAGATGATGCGTACATCTACTTGGGTTCGCTTCGTGTCTCCGATTTTGATGTATTCTCCTGTTTCTAAAACGCGCAGCAGACGGGCTTGCAAATCAAAGGCCATCTCTCCAATTTCGTCCAAGAATATGGTACCATGATTGGCGATTTCAAATAATCCCTTCTTATCCTTAACTGCACCGGTAAAGGCGCCAGCCTTGTAACCAAACAATTCACTTTCCAACAAATCCTTACTGAAAGCCGAACAGTTAATTTCCACGATAGGATACTGTGATCGGGCGCTGGCTGTATGAATGGCATGGGCAAACACTTCCTTGCCTGTTCCAGTCTCTCCGGTCAGTAAAATCGGGACATCGGTCTTGGCTACTTTTTGAGCCAGACTGATTGCTTGTTGCAAACACTCTGACTGGCCGACGATAGACTGAAAAGAATATGTTAGAGGAGCATCATTCTTCCCTTTTTTCTTTTCACTCTCTTCTATGGCACGGCTGATGGTAGGAATAATCTTACGGTTATCATCTCCTTTAGTAATATAATCAAATGCTCCATTTTTAATGGCTTGTACACCATCTGGAATGTTTCCATGCGCGGTAAGTAAGATAACAGCTGCATCCGGTTGAATTCTGTGAATGTCGAAAATGAAGTTCACTCCGTTTCCATCCGGTAGGAAAACGTCACAAAGTACCACTTCAAAACGTTGAGTATTCAGCATTTTCAAAGCAGAACGGCAATCTGCGGCTTTCGAGGCCTGGTAACCTTCTAATTCAACCATTCGAGCCAGCAGGTTACGTATAGGGTCTTCGTCATCAATAATTAAGATATGTATCATAAACCTAATTTCCGCAACACTATAATTTGATATTTTTTATAAGCACCTGAGCAACAAAAAGTTGCTCAGAATTTTGCCATGTCAGAAATTTCATTTATCTTAGTGTTGCAAAATAAAAACAAACAAAATTCTGAATGACATGGCAAAAGTACAAATAAAATCTGAGAAACTCACTCCTTTTGGGGGAATTTTTTCGATTATGAAGCAATTTGATGCTCTTTTAGCTCAAACCATATCGTCTTTTATGACAACTTGTACTTTGCCATCAGCATTGGGCATATTATAAAGAAGAAATTGTATCTCGTTACTCATAATTTATTACTTTAGATGCAAAGTAAGTGATTTATTTTTATAACAATGTGCCTATAGTGTAATCTTTAACAAGATATAACAAAAAACGCTTGTGTTATAGCATGTAATAGTGTGAAAGAATGTAAAATGAGCCCTTGCTTTTGGCTGTTACTATAGATTAGCATTGAAATATGTTGTCAAAATGTTGGCAATTTCTAGAAACAAAAAATCCTAACCGCTTATTATCAAGCAGTTAGGGTTTTCTTTGGTGCGCCTGATAGGCATATTTTTATTTAAACTCATGAAAAAATAAGATGATTGTAAGTGCTTGATAATCAGATATTGATAGTTGTTGCTTGTTTCGTAAAGTTTCTTAAAAATACGTTAGATTTCAAAGATGTTGCCAAAATGTTGCCAAAAATGTTGTATCTTTGCAGCAACCAAAATGGAACTAATATGGCTAGTATAGAATTAAGTATATCAAGCAAGGAAGATAAGGTTACGCATAGAAGCGAAATACTCATTCGCTTCGTGCCTTTTCGTGGTGCCAATCTTAGGGTAAAGAGCGGATTGTTTATCTCTCCGAAGCATTTTCGATATTTTATCAATAGAACTAAGACTTTAAAGACTGGTATTGCTGTACCAGAAAAAGTATTGTCTATAAATAAAGAAGAAGCTGCAAAGAAAGGCTATGAGTTGAAATCTTATGGTGAGGTTGTTGTAGCAGATCGCATTATAACACCTGAAGTGAAAAACTCTAAACAGCAAAAGCAATTGTTGGACGAGTTGTTAGCTTCTATAATGGAGGCTTTCGCTTCTGCTCATAAAGATGATGTAGATGCAGTGTGGTTGGATAAGATAGTAAACCGCTTTCATCATCCAACACGTCAGCCTGCCAAGAAAGGAAAGAGAGAAAGAAAAAAGAACTCCATTTATGACCTGGCAGAAGAGTATCTGGAAAAGAAGCGCTTCTCTTATGATCATACCAAGGCCTTTCGGGTGTTGATTCGGGATTTGGCTCGATATGAAGCTTTCAAGAAGAAAGTGATGCAGGAGAAGTTTGCTTGGAATATAGACAAGATGACTCGTAAGGATATTGAAGATTTCGAGGAGTATCTTCGTTATGAGAAGACTTTATCGGAGAAATACCCTAAGCAGTTTGAAAGTATTCTTGAAGAGTATCCTGTTGAAATCAACGTGGTGCATACGATGACCAAATTGCAAGACCGTGGAGAGAATACCATTGTGAAACTTAAAAAGAAATTTAAGGCGTTTATGCAATGGTTGTATGAAACGGAGAGAACAACCAATCGTCCTTTCGATGGAATTAAGATAGGCGTGGAGAAGTATGGTACACCTATTTATATAACAAAGGAAGAACGAAATCTTGTGGCTGAAACAGATATTCCAGCAATGTTTGAAAAACTGGATGATGAGGATAAGAAGGCATGTTCAAAACTTCCTTTAAGGACATTGGAAACTCAGCGTGATATATTTGTGTTCCAGTGTTTGGTAGGTTGTCGTGTTGGTGATCTTACAAGATTGACTTCTCTGAACATCACTCAGGGAATCTTGGAGTATGTGCCGAGTAAGACGGCCGATGAGGATGCTCCGGTGAAGCCTCGTATTCCGTTAAATCCATGTGCTTTGAAATTGGTGAAGAAATATGAGGGTGTTGATAAGGATGGACGTTTATTCCCTTTCATCAGTCCACAGAAATACAATGATGCCATCAAGGCTATCCTGTTGATTTGTGGCATCACAAGAATCGTTCAGGTTCGTAACTCAACGACTGGGGAGAATGAAATGAAACGAATTTGTGATGTTGCCAGTTCTCACATGGCTCGCCGTACTTTCGTTGGTGCAGCTTATAAGGCTGTTCGTGACCCGAATATTGTTGGAAAGATGAGTGGTCATGTTGAGGGAAGTAGGGCATTCAATCGCTATCGCCAGATAGATGATGACATTTTAAAAGAAACAATTAATTGCATTTAGTTATGATAAATTTAGCTAGTAGAAGAAAACGACCTAAAGGTTATGTGTCAATATTTACAAATGTTGATACTTATTATAGTCATGTGTGTACTTTTAAAAATAAAAAAGTGACTGTCGTGACAACGAAAGAAACATGGGAAAAGTTGCAGGAACTTTTTGAGATGTATACAAAGCAAGTGAAGAAGTATAAAAGACACTTTGTAGCATGGGCAATGCGTGATTCCGTTTTTGCAAAATATAAAGAAACGTCTTTGGAGAATTCATATTTGTTTCGTGTTTTTTGTAATGGATTTAATGCTGCATACAAATATTTCTTCTTTGATAATATTTGCCAAATGACATCTGAGAATGCTATCAAAAATCAAATTAAAGCATATCGAAACAGTGCCAGAGTGCCTTCATTGGATTTTGAGCCAAATGAGGATTCTTGTTCAGTTTCAGAATTTGCTGACTATTGTTTCGATTTAGGTCAAATGACTGCAGCATACTATGCTCTTGCAAAATTTAATTTGCTAGAGCAAAAATTTAAGAAAGTAAATAATTTGCATGATTTCCTGAAATTGGACAGTAATTCTGAAAAGAGTGACGATTACATTGAAAAGTTTGTTGATGTAGGTTTGCGTTATATAAAATCGGAAAAGGGTACGAGAGCAAAGCGTGCTGCTGCTTTTATTTATCATCTGAATTTAAAAGATGATATTAAGGTTCGTTTTCCTGAGGATAAAAATACGAAGGCATATAACTATGAGATAATTTCTTTCTTATGGCAGGAAGTTCATGCAGAGGATGTATCTGAGGGGGATTTGAAAGCTAAAGAAAGTTTTGTGAAAGCTGTGCAACGTTATTTGAGAACTGATGATGGTAAAACTCTGAAAATCAAGACCGGAGATTTGCAACAGTTTGAAAAACAGTTGGTTGATAGTGGATTATAATAATTAGAAGGTGTTCCTAAAAAATGTTGGGAACACCTTTTTTTCTTTTTATTTGTTCCTATTTTTAGATATTTTTTTTAAGGAACATAAGATTTCTTTTTTCTTAGATTTTTCTATTGTATTTTTGCAGCGCAATTCGTTTCATTGGCTTTCAAGTAATAATATTTTAGAGACCTGTTGAAATGAAAAATGTATAATTTTAAAGATATAATAGATTATGAATACAAGTGAAATTTTAAGTAACAACATGAGTCTTGCTATTCTTAATATGGCAGATTTGAAGGAACTCTTTTTGAATTGGCAGGAAGAGATGAATCAGAAACCTCTGAAAGTTGAATCTCCATTGTTGACTCCAGATGAGGTAGCGAGCAAGTATCGTATATCTAAGGTGACGCTATGGCGTTGGGCGAAGGATGGATTGCTCAAACCTGTTAAGATGGGAAGAAAGTCTTTCTATCGTCAGTCGGATATAGAGCGTGTCTTTGATCTTGATAAATAATATGGTATGCTTAAAATCAATTCGCATTCACTGGATGCTCCACCAAAGGAATTGCCTACTTATGTTCTTCGTTTGGAAGTACAGCGAGTTATCGAGCAATATGCTAAGGTATTCCAGTGCCCGAAGGATTTCATCACATCTGCGGTGTATTGTATCGTGGCAACTTTGTGTGGAAAACATGTGACGATTCATGATGGGAAGTATCGAAATCATCCTAATTTATGGATTAGTCACATAGCTCCAAGTGGTTCAAACAAAAGTTCACCAATCAAGGCTCTGTTGGAACCTATGCATCAAGAGGATGGTAATCGCTATAGGGATTTTCGTGATAAATATAAGGTCTTCAAGAAGAATGTCGAGGAGGATGAACCTATATTTAATCAACTGATTGTCTCTGATGTTACTCCTGAAGGTTTGTATCAGGTGCTTGATAGAAGATGTGACTCTCGTGATGGACTGCTGTTGTACCGAGATGAAATCAAGGGTTTCATAGATGATATCGGACGCTATCATAATAGTGGTGAGATAAGCAACTATCTTTCCATCTGGGATGGTACCACTTTTTCTGTCACTCGAAAGACTCAAATGCCAATTCGTATAGAACATCCATTTCTTTGCATGATGGGTGGCATCCAGCCAGATGCTTTTACTGAAGCTTTCAAAAGAAATTTGGCTAGTTTGGGTTTTGTGCAGAGGTGGCTGTTTGTATATCCTGACAATATACCGAAGTCATTTTATTCTGAGGTAGTGTTGGAATCATCCTATGTAGAAGCTTGGAATGAGATCTTCACGAAGCTATTGAAGATGGGGAATATGGAACTGACGCTCAGTGCTGAAGCTAAGCAAGTGTACATAGATTACTATAACGAAACAAAGGCTAGAACGGATGAAAATGATTCGTTCCAGGCATCGATGTTATCGAAATTGCGTATTCATGTATTGAAATGGTGTGCCATTACTCACATCTTGTCTTGCCAAGATGATGCTGGGCCTGGTTGTTATTTTGCTTTGCCATCTTCTACAGAGGTGTCAGCAGAAGAAATGAAGTATAGTGTGGAGTGTATGCGCTACTTCGAGTATTGTGGAACCAAAGCATTGAATCTTATTACAGGAGGAACGACAGCTAAGAAGATGACGAAAGAACAGTTGATTAAACTGCTGTATTCCCTAGTAGGAGAAGATAAAATGAATATTACTAAGTTTGCAGAAGGTATTGGTGTTAGCAGGCAATACGTGAGTAGGATAGTCAATAAACAGCCAGAACTTCATGGTTGCGGTTGCGCATCAACGGAAACCCCTTTATATAAAGGGAGTTCAAGCGTAATCCTACCGCAACCTGCTGTAGTTGAATGATAAGTTTCAGATTGAAATATGGTTGCGGTGGGTTGCTGCTCGATCTTATTGATAATTAGAAGTATAGGACGTGTCGCAACTGAAACTATAAAATAAGGTATATCTATGAATATATTTTCAAGGCAAATTTCAGTTTACGATGGAGTCACTGATAATGTGGGAAGGGTAATTACCTTGCATGATTTCCTTTTCTCTAAAGAGTATGCAAATGTCATTCAGATGATGCGCTGTATTGCAGATAAGGAGGAACGGGATAAATGGAAGCGGCGACTCCCACAAGCAGCTATTAGTGGCGTGTTTGCTCCAACGAGAGCCGTTGGGAACATAAAGCAATATTCGGGGTTGATAAGTATAGATGTAGATTCTAAGGAAAACCCAGATATAACGAATTGGGAAGAACTCAAAACTCAGTTGGCTGTATTGCCTCAGATTGCTTATTGTTCGCTCAGTGTTAGTGGTAAAGGTATCTTCGCCATTATTCCTTTGCGGTATCCACAAAATCATTTGCAACAGTTTCGACAGTTGCAAATCGATTTTGAAAAAATGGGAATTACGATTGATGGAGCATGTAGCGACCTCACTCGTATGCGTTGTATAAGTTATGATGAGCATCCGCTAATTAACATGAGTGCAATCCCATACGAAGGTGTTTATGTGGAACCTTCTAGAAAGGTGTTTTATCCTCTTGGTGATTTCGATGGGAATGATGATCTTCTGGCTGTGAAAAAATGCTGTGAGATAATCAGCCGCACCGGAACGGATGTGACAGTTTCCTATGAACAATGGATGAAGGTTGGCTGTTCTCTTGCTACTCTGGGAGAAGATGGCAGACCGTTCTTCCACATCTGTAGTCAACAGAATTTGGATTATAACGAATTGAAGACAGATAAACTGTTTTCTGATTTGTTGAAGCGAAATTACCAAAGCGTTAGTATTGGAACATTTTTTTGGATTTGCCGTCAATATGGTATCCGAATCTATTCATAAAATAAATTTTAGAAGTAATGAAAGCAATAACAATTCCAACAAGTCTTTATGTTGCTTTAGCGCAATTAGAAGACAAAGATGCGGGACAGATAGCAAAAGCTATCGCTCGTTATGTGGAAGAGGAAAAGGAACCAGCTTTTTCCAATTCCCTTTTGAAAGCGTTCTTTACGCTTTTTCGTGAACAAATCGATGCTCAACGTAATGCTTATGAGCAGCGTCGTGTTGTTAATACTCAGAATGCTCAACGCAAAGTGAGTAAAAAACGAGTCGTACCGAAGAAGACCGAATCGGTTGTAGAAGAGAAGAAAGAGGAAGTTGCTTCTAACGCTCCAATTCCTTTGCAGCGATTGGTTGATGTCTATCCGAAAATCGGTACTTATACGGGGGAATTTCAAAATGCTTGGGATTCTATGGCGGAGTCTGATAAGCAGCGTGCCATAGATTTTGTTCCAGTTTATTTGAGTCAGTTTCCGGAGCCTTCTGCCCAGTTCTATTTGAATCAATACTTGAAGGCTAAGCCTTGGGATAAGGTGACTGGTTAAAGGGCTGAAGGGGTTGTGGGTAAGCAGAGGTGACGGCATTTCTGTTGCGAGATATGCCGAGGTATTACCTTTGCTGCGCTCGGTATCCTCTGCGTTCTCGCCTCCTTTCTTTGAGAAAGAGCGGAGGATGAAGTCGTTCGCAGGCTCACAACCCTTGATATGAATATTTTAAACGATTAAAGAAATGACAAATAAAAGTAAACAAATATCGTTGGAGAATAAACGAAATCATGTGGTAGTTACCAAGGTGACTCAGGGTGAATATTCGAAGATTTGTTCGGCTGCTAAAAGTTGTAATATGACAGTAAGTAGCTTTGTTCGTGCTCGTTGTTTGGGGTATAAGCCAAAGAACAAGTTGTCTAATGAAGAGATAAAACTGCTAGGAAATTTGGCGAAATGCCGTATTGATATGGTCAATTTTGCTAATGCTTTGTCGGGGTTAACTAACGAACAAAAGCTTTCTCTCTTTCGTAATTATCGTGTGATGTTTGATTGGTATGAGAGGGTTGTGCCAATAACGAATGCTGTAGTCGACTATTTGCAGTCGGTACAGAAAGTTAATGATTTCCCATCTAGTTCAACTTAAATTAGTAGTTTATGATTGCAAAGGCAAAAGCAATATCACATGGTATCAATGCCATCAGATATATGAGTGGTGAGTCGGAGCACAAGAAACATCCGGAGAAAATATACCATGTATGTAATCAAAATCTTGATGCAGATATGGATGCTTTGGGGATTTGGATGATGATGAACTTGATTTCTGCATCACGAATGGATGTCAAGAATAACGTGATCCGTATCGAGATAAGTCCTTCTGCTGAACATACCAAGGACTTTTCTTTATCTGATTGGAAGAAACTTTGGAACGATTTTATAGAAGAGTTTGACAAACAGGTAATCTATGACAAAAAGGGTAAGTTGGTATCAGACAAAACTTATCTTGGATGTAGTATGGCTACTGTTTGGCTCCATAAAGATTCTGGGAGCGGTACACCTCATCTTCATGCAGCAGTTAGTAGAATGACAGAATGGGGACAGATGAATAATGATCATGCCATTCATCTTCGTGCCCAACGAGCAGCTGAGATTATTGCTCGAAGATATGGTTGGACTACGGCTTGTGAGATTCGAGACAATAATCTCAGGAAGGTAAGTGAGGATTGTATGGACATCGTTAGATTAATGCCGCATTGGTCATGGGATGAATATGCTTATTTGTTGAAAAGAAAAGGATATGATGTGCGTTTGCGTCGTGACAAAGAGGGTATCGTTCGTGGCTATGTTTTGGCGAAAGGTAATGCAAAGTACAAGGCTTCTGAATTGGGGTGTGGACGAAAGTTGACAGCCAAGAATATCGAGACTACCTGGAAATTGCTTCATCCACAGATGAGGAATGTTTCTGCTTCAATGAATAATCCTGGTCATAAGCCCCAGAAGGGTATATCTGCAGGTTTTAAAATTGATGGCTCAGGTATTGGAACTGCCGGGAATTCCACGGCAAAGTTCGTTGATGATAGATATAGCCTAACTTTCAATTCTTATACGGAAAGAGTTCCTGGAACATCACGTGTAAGTATAAATATTGATGGCGATGTCTATGAACGCTTTATTCCGAAAGAGATAGAGGACTATTTTGATATGGAGTTTGATTTTCGTAGTGTAGCTAACTGGAAGATGTTGACGAATCTTGCTACAGCTTATTTTACGATGCTCGCCACTCCCAACGTTTCTGTTTCTGGAGGAGGTGGTAGTACTGGCAATGATCAGAAATGGGGACGAGATCCACGTGAAGATGAAATGGAGTGGGCACATCGTTGTGCTCAGGCTGCTATTGCTGCATTGGGAAAACGAGCAAGATATGGAAGACGTAGATAACAATATAATATTTAAAGCAGAATAGAATGAAAAAAATCGATACAGATGAACTTCGAGCGCAATTGGATACCTTTTCGCCCGAACAACAGAGAGATATGGATCGTGATTTGCTCAATGAATACATCAATGTGTTTCGTGCATTATCAGGCATAGTTGAGCAAAGTATCCGTAATTACAAGATTATCTCAGAACAAGTAGATGCTTCTACAGCCAAGGTTGGCAAACTCCTTCCTATGTTGAAGGAGGCTAATACAGTTCGAGTGGATGAAAGAATTAAGTCAAGTATAGAGAAGGTTGCAGTAAAAATGGGTGATGATGTTGCTGATGCCTTTGGTAAGAAAGTGCGAGCGGTGCTTGATGATGTAAATGAGGCATCAGGTAGAATCTCGCTTCCTCTTGATGTTGCTTTGGCATGTATGTTGACTTTGCTTTTTGCAATTTTGATTTTGGTACTGGTGGTCATTGTGAACATTACAGAAATCCATTCCGGTGTGTTATGGATTGTCCTTGGAGGTGGATTCGGAGCAGAGATACTAATTTATTGGCTTGTTTGGTATTTGCATCGTAAAGGATGGGTATAAGATAAAGTCTGCATATTCTCTTGACTGGGAATGTGCAGACTATATCTTAGATTGCTGTGAGTTGGCATCTGTTATAATAAAAACCACTGGTCTGGCTTTAGACTTATCCTTAGGTCAGACCATTTTGTATATAGCAAGCAACAAGCTTAGGCGTTCTCAATAAGTTCTTTTAATGCATAAGTTGTTTCTTGTGCTATCAATTCGTAAATGGGGCATACCCTAAGAATAGACCTTGCCAGTTCTTAGATAGTTGGATGTAGAGATATGATAGTTTACTTTGTATTCAGGGGCTGTATAGTTATGATGGAACACCTGGGACAAAATTATAAGCAAAAATCTTGGTTGGTTTGGATTCTCATTGGTTGCCAATGATGTTTTTTAATGGCTTTTGGCAATCTTGGCACAGTCCGTTTTTCATGTAGAAAGTATTCTTGCCATGGGCATCCTGCATCAGGCACTTCAAATCATCCTTCTTGCAATGCGGCAAACCGCGAGAATGCAGGAATTCATGGATTGTTACTTTCCATAAGTCATCCTTTCGTTTCAATCGGAAGGTTGAAACCACACAGGCGTCACCTGGCCGGAAACTCAATCCCATGATTCCATAGTTGTATTGTCCATGAATAGAAGTAGAGATGTCTCGATGCGTTAAACCTATCGTTACGATTTCATCATTACCTCCATGCTCTTCATGCAACATTTTCAGGATTCCCCCAGCCCAATACCTGTTTCTTGGTTTGTAGAGACATGAGGCAGGTATTTCTTTCTTGTCTCCTACAAATACAGAAGCCTCTAACTCAGCCTTTGGTACCTTATTGAAAATGAGACCCAACTGCTTCACGAGTTCTTCTCTCAACTGTTCAGCCTTCTGACGGGAGAAATTTCCCAAAGGCTTTAACTCAATTACATAACCCAATGGAGGATCTGCAGGAAGACTGTCTCCCATTCCCTCATTGCCATGACTCTGATTTCCGTTGGAACAACCTGCTAAAAACAGGATTGAGATTCCAGCAATAAACAATAATAACTTCTTCATAGAATATTCTTTTTATTTGTATTTTGCATAAATCAATATTGGTCTTCTCCTGGAAGATTCCTTGTATATCTGCATCACTTTCTCCACGCAGCTTCTTGATACAGTAAAGCAGCCACGGCTCTCTGTTCCCAGCGGAATATACTCCTTCTCGCCGGAGAATCTTGTCACCTTGCCTGCAGAATGAATCAGGATACCACGGGCTTCTGCCAGATAATTGCTCTTGTCGAGACCTCGAAGGCGAACACAGTTCTTGAACTTCATTCCACCTTTTCCTATCATGATGTATCTTCCAAGACTCGTGCATCCGCTTCCAGGGTTATTACTGAACTTTGGTTGAGCAGCCGTATTTCCCTTACCGCTTCCATGCATGCAATAGCTGCTCATTACCCTTTTGCCACATTGCAAGTCATAGATAAAGAATCTTTTTTTGCCAGATGGTTTGGAGAAATCCACCAGGATATAGTAATCCGTACTGTATCCCCATCTGTCGCAATAATCTCTTACTTGCGTCAGATTCTCACAATCTACCTGATGGTACCACTCTTTAGCATCCACCGTATTCTTAAAAAACGGTTTTGTGAACCTATTATAAATAGGTGGAACGAAAAGAACACCGATGACAAGCAGAACCAGTATTCCCAATATAATCAATAACTTCTTCATAATCTTCAAACATATAATTCAAAAAACATAGGCTTTTCTATTCTCTGACGCAAGTCAGATTCATCTCCTGTTTGAGAAACTCGATAATCTCATTGCGCCTGTTTACCAAAACATAATGGTTTTCTTCTGGAACAAAGAACAGCCCTGTATGGACTCCCATCTTGCTGAGTCTGCTTGCCTGACTTGGCATCAAACGTGAAGAATGATCCAGACCGCCACCAATCAGATTGATTCTACATGGCACCTTCCTCAATCCTCCAAGATTACAGGAGATAGATGTCAGACTTTTGAAATTCTTAGCATGGGATGAGTGCATGGTTGCCACTATCGCACTACCTCCATTTGAAAGCCCCATCAGATGAATCTGACGGTGGTCGATGTGATAGCCCATTCGCTCCAGGGAAGGTATGTAATAGCTGAAAATCTCATTGATATCATGATTTGTGAAGATACCGCTCATGCTGCGAGTACCGATGCTCAGCACGATGCAGTTGTTCAGATCCTTCCAGATACCCTGATAGAGTTGCCAGTTGCCCAGGTATCCATGACAGAATATTACCAGCGGATATCTGAATCCATTCTCCTTGCTCCATCTTACATTCTCATCTCCCTTAGGTTCGGAGATATAAACAGCCCTGTCGTTGGTTCCGAAAGCCTCGTTGAAAGCCTGCACATAGACTCCTGACATCGGATTATCCATACCAAGATTGTCATACGGGGTAAAGAAGTTATGAATCTTACCATTGGCAATATCCTGATTGGCTTGTGCAATAAGAGTACCGCCAACGCCCATCATGCTGATTACAGGTCGGGCAATCATCAGGTTTCTAATGCCAAAGTTCACTATCTCTTCTTCTGGAATCAGGGTATTGATGAGATATTGGGTAAGCGGAGGGTGTTTGTTTTCACCATTCTTATCCAGATAAACGAGTCTCACCCTGTCATTAAATTCGATGCGATAACGGGGCATTGCCATCCACAGGCATACGAAGAAGAGCATCCAATAAGGTTTCATTCCCCATTTCTGTGTCCATGCCGGAAGCATCTCAAAGATGTGCTTCTTCCATACCAGGAAGAGCAGCATCAGCATGATGGTCTTGTAAAACAGAGAGGCAAAGAATGCCCAAGCCACTACGAGCAATACAGATATAATACATTTCTTAGTCATATATTCTTCTTTTGTATGTTGGGTTATTTCGATACAGGAAAACTTATCAGTTCATTGCTGGTCTTCTTGGCTAGTCGGTTGAACCATACAAGCAGAATAAAGTTCATTCCTATTAGTGCCACTCCCAGGAAGACAAAGAGGATGAGATAAACACTCTGGTAACTCATGTGCCATTGCATCCCCGTCATCTTCGTATAGTTGATGAGTGCTTTATGCTGAGTCAGAAAACTCTGCCCAATGAATGGGCTGATGAAATTGAACCAGTTGGCGAATATCAGGTATGCATATCCAAGAATGGAGGCTGTTCCTGATATGGTGAACACATCCAGGCCGAATTGCTTGTATCTCTTCCTCATGGGAATGAGAAGCAAGAGGCAGGATAGGATACACACCAGTCCCTGTAGGTATAAGCTCCATGCCACATTGGCAGTAGCATATGATACTCCCAGGCTTTTGGCAATCATTGATATGATGCCTGCGACTAAATCATATAGCATGTTCATGTTTCAGTTATTTTATGTTCGAATTCATTTTAAAGTTCAACATTCACCTTTTATAATAAGGGATTTCTTGAGTGCAAAAATAGACATAAATATGCATGCCTTGGTACTTTTTATCTGTGGATTGTATCAAATGCCTGCTTCCGTGTATGAACTGATGGTACAATCTATTTCCGATGGTCCTTTTGTTTCATAGTCTTTACCATCAGTTCTGCTATCTTTCTGAAAGTTTGCCCTGCCATGCCTCCCCCGGAAGCTGGAGTCTCTGGTCTCTTGTAGCTGACGAATACTGTATATTTTGGTTTCTCAGCAGGGAAGTAACCGCAGAAGTCTGCATAGATGCCATCTTCCGTATGGATACTTCCTGAGATACCAGCCACATTGACCATCTTTGATTCAGCCTTCTTGCCCAAGCCATTTGTGACGAAGAATCTAAGTGCTTTCTGCATTGATTCGATGTTCTTCTTTTGGGCTATCATAGATTCAACCACGATGGCGGAACCCTCCTGCATTTTTGGACTAACCATCTTTCCTCCATTAGCAATGGCATTGAAGAAGCTCACCATGCTGGTTGGTCTTATATGATGGAACCCTAGGGCATAAACGGGCCAGGAACCTTTGAAAGTAGAATCCTTCTCCAATCCCATTTGCTGTAGCTTTTGCAAGAAAACATCTTTATTTTGATAAGCCACATCTGCAGCCTTGTCAATGGCAATACTGGAATTGTATGCCAGCCCCTGCAGAAGCGTCAGTTCTCCATATCCACCTTTTCGCCAGTTATGGTCATAGATGGTATCCTGTCCGATAACATCAATACCTGTATAAGTATTGAACATATCGCCTAGCGATACATTTCCTGTTTCCAGAGCGGCAAGCAGGGAAGCCCCTCTAAAAAGAAAAGATTCACGAGCCTTGGTGAGTAGGGTGGTGTCCTTTACAGCATTTCCGTTATCTTCTTTCCATCCTACCATTGCCTGGAGATTACCTGTGGATGTCTCCATGATGATAGTCATACCTTCTTCTGCAGCAAACTCCTCCATTCCCTGTTTGACAATGCTGTCAACTGAGTTCTGCAGCTGAGGATTGATGGTGCCTTCTGTTACTTGTTTTGTGGTGCACGCTATGAATACTGTTACAGCGAGCATTGTGATTGCTATCAATAATGATTTTTTCATATTTCTCTTCATTTTTGTTGTTAATGTTTTAACTGCATACATTCATTTGTGGAATCATGGGGTCTATAGCTGGATGATTCTGAAATTTGGATTTGTGCCCGATATGCCACTTGTTGCAGTAGTTACATTTGTAGGCTGATATTTCCCTGGAATCATTTGGATGATTAATTTTCCATTGGGCTATAGCTTTTAGAGCCGTTTCCTCATTTCTGTAGCCCATCTTCTTCTTCAAGACAATCTCTTGGGTAATAGGATCCTTTTTCCTTTTCCAGTGAGTGGACTCACCTCTTCTTATGTTTCTGGCCTTCTCCTTTTGACCGATGTTGTACAGTTGGAAGGCTGTGGCTCTGTCCATCCAGTATTTCTCCCTGTTACTGGTTTTGTAGCCTTCATCTTTCTTGTGCATCCGGTGATAGGCCTGGCACATTCTTTTTTCCACGATGCGACGTACCTTTTTGGAGTCATGGGGAGCTTCCGTCTCAATGTCGAAGTTACGGAGCATCATTCCTTTCTTGAACTTGAGCTTCTCCTTGAAGATTTTCTCGGTCTCCTTCTTGAAGCGAACATCCTGGCCATTGAGGACAATTCTGTTTCCATCCATTTTCACTAGCATGGATGTAAAATCTTTTTCTTTTGCGGTTTCTATGTTCATGAGTTTCTGGATGGCATTGAGTACGCTCTTGACGTTGAAGTTCACTCCGATGATGCTGTCTCTGACGTACTTGATCAGGTAGTACTCTTCTATTGTACAGTTATTATTGTGTAAGTACCATCCCAATGTTGCCAGATTCTCTGAATAGTTCCAGCAGTCAATCTTTTGGAATCGGATGAGGGAAGATTCCCAACTTGCTAAAATATTCTTAATTGATGTATTCATGTTTTTAATTTTAATGTTTACATCAGTATATAACACTTCTAGCTAAAAGGTTAACAAATGGTAGAGAAAAAGTTTTGTTCTGTGATTTGTAGATAGCATAAGGTTCCTATGTCTTAGGAACCTTATACAATCTGTCTTCATAATATTACTATTATTTTTTTACTGTTCGTATAGGAATTTTATAGCCAGGAAAAAGAAAAACTGTGGTTAAACTATCCTGATTATATATTTTAGCTGTTCTTTTAGAACTTTCAATCAGTTTATCATTATCATTTGTCCAAAAATAAGCATTGTCCATATCATAATTCTCAGATGGTGTTTGGTATCCATGTGGAGTAAATGAAATAGTTTTTCCACTAGGTCCCAAACAAATATATGTCTTAATACCATTGTCTTCCACTAAGCTGATTTCACAATAATCCTTTAGTTCATCTATTTGCTCATCTGTCGGAAGATTGAATTCGTCAATAGCATCCCTGTATGGTAAGAACAGAACTTCTCCGTCTTTCTTGATGTAATCTGATGCCCAAAACGTACCACTAGGAAGTCCCAGGTCTACATACTTCATTTCTTCTAGGATAGTCTCTTTCTCTGCTTTTTTGTAACCATCCTGGTATCCCACATTATAACCGGCAGAATACGCATCTATGATAGCCTGATTCAGAATATCATTAATTTTACCTTCTGCATACTTTTTAGCACAATCTAAACTCATATCTTTTTTATCTATTAAACTAATTTTTAAAACTATAGAAGTGGACGGATTATCGGTATTTCCTAATCTTATTATTTAAAATAACCAATGTTCTCTGATAAGGACTCTTCTAAAAGGATTGTCTTTATTATCACACTGATTATTAAATAGAAGCATGCAAGAGCGAAAATGCATTAGCTCATTACCAAATACTTTATATGCAGGATTTGGCTGACTTAAAAAAGCTTCTGTACATTCTATTAATCTAGCACCGAGAATTGGATGGCTCAGATATGCTCCAGCATCAATAATACGTCCGAGTCCATAGTATTCACTTTTAAACCCTTTACCTGATTTTGCCATTTGTGGAAATATAAACCACATCCAATCGGTTTCTTTCTTTCCATTTTTGATCTCTTGAAGAGCTGTATTATAAGTATTCCAAGAGTCTTGAGCGTGCAGATAAGGATAATCGCTAATACATAGATTTCTCCAAAAATCTTCCCACTCTTCTTTAGTATCAAATGGAATAGTTTGATATCCACGAATTACTTTTGTCATTTTTTTATTTTTTAAAAGAAAACATCCAAAACTTCCTCAAACACATCATTCGGACTTACTCTATTGAAGAGATTCATAGAGGTGTTGAGCTTCATCACATCAACTCCGCTTCCCATGATGTATTCGATGTCCTTACCCTTGTGGAGCAGGAGCGCCTTGCAGCATTCACGGAGTCTTTCACCCAGAATCTCATGTTCAATATAGGCTCTGGCTTCACCCTCACCATCCAAACCATAGTAATTTGCGTTGTGGCTATGACCGAGTCCTTTCTGCTGTGGGAAGATATACCATATCCAATGGCTTTGCTTTCGTCCTTCCTTCAGTTCTCTCAAAGCCTGGGTATAGGCAAACTCCTGAGCATCCAGGAAACGTAAGAGATCATAGTGTGGCTGCTGAACCTTTGGCCATCCGACGATGTCCCAGAACTCAGAAGGAAGGCACACATTCTCAAGATCGTAACATCTTTCAAACAGAGGAGCCATTTCTTCTGGAGAATATCCGGCGATGCCGCAACCAATCAATGTTACAAAGAATGTCTTGTCAGGATGATTTTTGGCAAACTCAATGAAATCATCCACATCCTTTTTCATAGCTTCCATACCACTCATTGAATCGATGGCGTAACTCTTTCCCTGCAAACCATGTCCCTGACCTCTGATGGCACCGAACTTCTCCAGGGCTGTCTTTGCCGCACCACCATCATGATATCCCATGGCGTTGGAGCCGAATACAAAGATTTCACCAGCGGCAAGACGGCTGATGAGATGAGGGGTAACGCGAGTCTCTGGATTATTCGGTGACTTATCCAGTTTCGCAAGCTCTTCAGCTTCCACCACAGGAACCATCTTCTTCCATTCCTCCAGGAACTCTTTCATGTCGTATTTTAAGTTCTGAAGTTCAGAAGGCTTATATACGCCACTTTTCGCCACGTATTCTGCCACCTTCTTCTTCACCGTTGCCTCGGTCTTGAACTTTGCCATTTCCTTTGGATTCAACTTAAAGGTAAACGACTTATAGGTCTTCTTACCGTTGACCATTTCAAACTTGATAACTGAAATCTTTACTTCCTTACTCATTTTTATTATCTTTTAGTTATCTATTAATACCATTATCCCTTGAAAGGTAAACATGGTAGACTATTCTCTCCTGTTTATGTACGATGTTACTTCTGAGAGTTAGAGACATAAATTCGTTTTGGGTATTTACCAAGTACGAACAATGTAACCGGGCAAATCCAAACCTCCTTTGTGAATCCCTCTAAATTGGAAACCTTGTATGTAGCACCACCAAAGATTCTGTAATATTGTCTGGTAAGACAGATATCAGTAGATTCTTTCTGTTCGTAAGATACACGTACAGTGACCAATCTAGACTTGAATGTCTCCAACAGATGGTTGGCTCCTGCAACCATCTGCAAGTTATGATGGTGTCCAGCCCAAGGCATTTTAATATACCATAGGTTATCACTCTCTTTTTCGAAAGTAAGAACATACTGACGTGTGCTCAAAGACTTTATCATAGCCTTTACTAAAGTGGCAAACAATTTGAAATAATTCATTCTTGTTTAAACGTTTTATTAAATTCTACAAAAGTTTCGTTCGTAATGAAATTAGGTAGCAATAAGCTTCTTCGTTTCTTACAGCATCAAATCCTTGATGGTTGTACCATTCATGAATCTGCTTAAATCTACCCTTTCT